>MDSZ01184671.1_pt1 | contig 14112 bp, 13 predicted proteins | sample 811201 | NCBI WGS metagenome assembly MDSZ01 (sample SAMN05326647, study PRJNA326480) | marine metagenome | isolation source: seawater | place: Indian Ocean: North | collected 2010
TCAACTGGCCAATTTCTTTTTAACTTAAATAATTTTGTAAAATTTTCTTTAAGAAACGTTTTTTTATTTTTCAAAAAATTTCTTCTAACAAGATAAAAATTTCCATCTACAAAATAAAAATCTTTACTAAATTCTTGCCTTCTAATCGCTTTTTTTTTTGGTTTTTTGATAAACCTCCACTTATTATTTTTTTGTTCTTCTATTATTTCGAATGGATGCTCTTTTACAGGTGAGACACTTGCAAGAGATTCTATTCTATTTTTTTTAAAGTAATTAATTGCTTTAGTTATCTCGTCTACTTTTCTTATTGGACTTGTTGGTTGTAAAAGAAGTATAGCATCAACTTTAGTACTGATTCTATTTTCATACCATTCTAAACCATGTAAAACTGTATCTACAATATTGCTCTTAGAGGTAGAAAGCTTTTTTGGTCGATTATAGTTAACTTTAAGACCTTTTGCTTTACAATATCTTTTTATTTTTTCATCATTTGTAGAAATAAAAATGGATATTCTAGTTTTTTTTTTTAATTTTGTTAATACATCCAGTGTATACTTTATCAATGGATGCCCATTTAATTTTGTAAAGTTTTTGCCTGGAATACCTTTTGAACCTTTTCTAGCAGGGATAAATCCTAAGATATTCATTTCAAATTTAAAAGAAAATTTTCTAATGTAATTAAATCTTTCAAAATCATATTGGAATTTACTACAGGTATAAGTGAAACTAGGTGGTTCTGGAAAATTTTTTTTACTTCATCTTTGTCTTTTGTTTTAAGAAATTTAAATGATTTATTCATTAATTTTCTTGCAGTTATATTTACATCTTTTTTATAAAGAAGAGCTTTCAAAATATCTCCTTCACTGATTGATCCTAAAACTTTTTTTTTATCAACTACTATTACAGTTCGATGCCCGTTAAGGACTATCTTTTCAACTATGGATTTGAGTCTTTCCTCTTTATGTACTAAAAAATAACTTTTTATCATTTTAATAAGTAAGTTTTTTAAACATTAGTTTATCATCGATTTTTGTATTTAAAATAATTTTTAGGATTTTTTCTGCAGAGTTACCGTCCCCATATGGATTTTTAATATTTTTTATTCTTTTTTTAAACGATTTTGACTGACTTAATCTGAAGGCTTTTTTTAATTTTTGTAAAGTAATTTTTTTAACATCAATAATATTTTTAGCTCTTAGTCTTCCGAATTGTCTATTTCCAATATTTATACAAGGAGTTTTAAAGGTAGGGCTCTCTAATATTCCTGAACTAGAATTTCCAATAATGCAATTGGTATTTTTTAGTAGAGTGAGATATTCCTCTCTAGGCAAATTATCAAATAAATAATCCTCTGATTGTCTTTTTTGAAAAAATTCATTTTTTATAATTGAAGATCCTGCATCATTATTAGGTGATATCCAAATTTTCTTCATTTTAATTTGTTTTAAAAATCCAAAAATTGAGTCTAAATCCTCTTTAATAGACTCTATTCTAGCTTGAGGAGGATGATAAATAACCAAAACATAACTTGAATTAAAATTTATGTTGTACTTTTTACGTAATTTCGACAATTTATTAAATTTATTATTTTTTAAGTCGTCTAATTGAGGCGCTCCGACTAACTTAATTCTAAATTTTTCCTCTCCTAGTTTTTTTAGACGAAGTGCAGCATCTCTGTTTGAAGCAAAATGCAAGTTTGAAAATTTTCCAATAGCATGTCTAGCTTGGCCATCTATTATTCCAGATAATTCTCCAGCTTGTATATGAGCAATAGGGACATCTGTGTATGCCCCAACTATTGAAGCGACGAGCGTCTCACCTCTATCACCTGCAAGAATTATCCAATCCGGATTAATTCTATTAACAGTGTCTACAAATGATGACATAAGAATACCCATAGATTTTGTAACTGTATGATTATTATATCCATCTAAAGCCATATAAATTTTGTCATCAACTTTAAAACCGTCTTTTTCAATTTCTTTTAGGGAAAATCCAAAATTATCTAGCAAATGCATATTAGTAGCGCAAAGATTAAATTTAATTCTCATTTTTTTACATTTCTCTAATATTGGTCTTAAATACCCCCACTCACCTCTAGAACCTGTAAAAAATAATAATTTCATATTAAAAACTTATTTGTGATCTTTTAATTAAAGTGTTTTTCTTGATAAATTTTTTGGCTCTTTTACCTATAACTTTACTCATAAATCTTGAAGGAATTCCTGTCCCAGGTCTTTTTGACCATATATCATCTGCACTAATTTTTTGGTTTTTATGTATATCTCTCAAACTCACAATACTTCTAGTAGCCCACCTCCTAATCTGTTTTTCTTTTTTATAAATTCTTTTTTTAGTGCCTAAAGATTTTTCTAACTTCCTTATGCCTTTAACCATTTCTGCAAATTTTTTAAATGAAATAGATACATGCCTATCTGGACCATAATTCTTATTATCAAGATTAACGTGTTTCTCTATGATTCTTGCACCTAAAGCCACTGCTGCAAGAGAAGATAAAATATCATTTGTATGATCTGAATGGCCAATTTTTATATTAGGGTATTTTCCTCGTAAAATTGGAATGAATCCTAAGTTTAAATCTTCTAATATTGGAGGATATTCACTAGTACAATTCATCAACGCAATTTTTCTATTTTTTTGTTTACTAATAATATTTTGGACCATTTGAATTTCTTTCACAGTCGACATGCCTGTTGAAAAAATTACAGGTTTTTTAAATTTTAAAATTTTTTTTATAAAAGGCGTATCAGTAAATTCACCTGAACCAATTTTAAACCATTTTACTCCAATGCTATTCAATTCTTCTGCAGCCTTATAACTAAATGGAGTGCAAAGATATTCTATACCTATCTTTTGGCAGAAAATTTTTAGTTTTTTGTGATCACTTAATTTAAGAGAATATTTCTTCAAAAAATCGTATAACGACATTTTAAAATTGCTCGACTTAGGAACACTTTTAAGCATTTCTTCATCTGGTAGGTGATGTTGAAACTTAATAACATCTGCTCCAGCTTTTTTTGCAAGTCTTACCATTTTTTTCGCGTAATTAAGATTTCCAAAATGATTGTCGCATGCTTCTGCAATTATTATTACTCTTTCGTTAAAGAAAATTTTAGACATGTTATATTTATATTAATGACTTTAGTTCTCGATAATTTGTCTCTTTAAATAAATTATTTTGTAAAAGAAATATATTGTCAGAATATTTGCAATGATCAATTTCATGCGTAACGTTAATTATAGTCATTTTTTTTGATATTTCTTTAAAATATTTGTTGATTATTTCAGAAGATCTTAAATCAATTGAACTCAGAGCTTCATCTAAAATTAATATATTTGGTTTTTTTGCTAATGCTCTGGCTAGTGCAATTTTTTGTCTTTGACCTCCAGACAGGTTAAGTCCTCTTTCTCCTACATTGGTCTCTAATCCGAGAGCAGAGCTTTTGATAAAACTGTCAAGATCTAGCTTATTTAAAATCTCTAATATTTCACTATCTGATAATTGTGGATTTGCCCATTTAATATTATTCTTGATACTAGTGTTAAAAAGAAGAGGATCTTGCGGAACTAAACCAACTTTATCTCTCAACGTTTTTATATTAATTTCCTCTAAAGAATCTTTGTCATAATAAATTTTGCCAGAGACCGGTGATTGAAGTCCAAGTATTAAATCGATAATTGTTGATTTACCAGTGCCCGTCTTTCCAACAAAAGATGTGATCTTATTTTTTTTTATTTTGATATTACAGTCCTCTATTAGAACATTCCCATTAGGGTATTTAAAATTTACACTTTCCAATCTTATTTCGTCATGAAAAGAATTAAATTTCTTACCTTTTTCAGACTCTTTATTAATATTACTTTTAGCTATAACATCATCGATTTGTTTAAAGCTTGGATAAAAATTACTTGTTAACACAATATTGTTTAAAATTGTAGAAACTAAAGGTATAGCCCCATACATTCCCCAAAAGATTCCCACGAATTCAGGTATTTTAGAAATTGAGAAGCTTCCACCAAAAAAAATTAATATAACTACAATCGCTGCAGGCTTAAAGGTAAAAGGGATAACATAAGAAAGCATTACTGCTTTTAATTCTAAATTTTCAAGAGCTTTAATTAATTTTAAATTATTTTTTTTTGTGGGGTCTGATAAATTGAATCCTAAAATTAATTTTATTGCGTTGTACGTCTCACTTAATTTATCAATTGTATTATTCGCTTGCTCTGTTCTTTTTTGCCCAACCTTTTTAGCATAATTACTCAAATACAAAAAAGGAATACCAATTATAATAAAAGTAATTATAACTTGTAAAGTAAATTTAGTATTTATTAAAAAAGGTATATATAAATAAATGAATAGCTTAAAAATATTAGAAAAAATTTGAGCTGTGGCTCTTGTAGCACTACCCACATATTGAATTTCTTTAGTGAATATATTCAAAATAAGACCCTGTTTAAGAGAGTCTAAATGGCTCCATTTAGAATATAAAATTGATTTCAAAAGATCATCTGATAACGATACTTTTAGATCCATTACAATCCTATAAATTTGAAATAATATTAACGCAGAAAATAAAGAGGTAAAAACAACAGTACTCACAAGAAGAATTGAAAAATTTAAATAATTCAAATCTAAGTCTAAAGAATAAAAGATTGATACGATAAATTCTGTAAATTTGTTAACATTTTTTAATTCAGGATCTACTATAAAGTCAGCAAAAGGAACAATAGCTGCAAAAGAAGTCATGACAAAAATTGACTCTACAATTACTAGAAAAATTAAAAAAATAAATTTTTTAGGATTTCTCTCAATATTTTTTTTAAGAAAAAAAATTAATGAATTTAGAAACATTTTATGTTATTCCATAGCTCCGCACTTTGCCTTTTGGTGATACGGAAAGACATACATATTTATTTTATTATAAAGGTCTAAATAAACAAACGTTATTTTTTGGTATAACTGTAATTACTCTGTCTACTAGAACTTTTAGTTTATTCTTCTGCACTTCAAGAATTTCGAAAATCATATTAGTAAAAGGTCCATCAATAAAAACACCTTTTCTCTCTTTAATTAAATTAAAGAAACTTTGATTTAAAAAACCATCTTTATCAGAATTTTTTTTGCACAAATCTATAAAATCAAGAATATTTTTTTGAGAACTTTCAGAATAATCAACCCAAGATTTTAACCCACGAAGATTTTTTATAGTGGAAAAAATTTTTGTAGATTTAAATTTGTCATGAAAAATAATAAGATAATCACCAAGTATAAAACTTGTCTCATGAATAATTCTTTTTCGAATTATTCTTTTTATTTTTAATTTAGGTATAAACATTTTTGGTTCAGATCCTAGGTGATCCCGTAAATCATTCTTAAGTAAATTGAGTTTATTTTTTTTGAATCTTAATACTGCCCACATATCTTAGCCTTCAACTTCCCTCTTTAATTCGTCATATTCTCTCATTTTTCTTTTCATAAAATTTATTGTTAATTGGGTCTTTTTAGAAATTCCTTTTGGAGTAAGAACGTAAAAATAATTAATTTTATTTGGATTTTTTTTAAAGTTATCAATCTTCACTAAGCCTTTATCTTTTAAGGCTTTTAAGCAATAATTTAGCTTTCCTAAGCTAAAACCCAAATTTTTAGCCATCTGTCTCTGTGAGAGCTTAGGCTTATTTTTTATTGCTCTCATTAAATTTAATAAATCTTGACTGTCTTTCATAATTGTTCAATAATTGAACAATATTTAATGTTCATTTATTGAACAGTCAAGTAAAATTGAGAAATTTATGAAAAAAATTAGTTACAACAAGCAATTTATCGACTCAAACGATGTCAAAATAGTGGCTAGGTCACTTAAAAATGATTTCATTACAAGCGGTAAAGAAGTTGAGAACTTTGAAAAAAAAATAAGTAAATATTTAAATGTTAAGTATTCAGTAAGCTGTATAAATGGAACTGCTGGTTTAGACCTTGCGTTTAAAGGTATAAAATTAAAAACAGATGATGTGATTGTAATGCCAGTAATTAATTTTATAGCTTCTTATAGTATGGCTGAAAATTTAGGAGCTAAAATTTTTTTAACTGATGTTGATCCTCTTACAGGCCAAATGACACCAAATAATTTAGAAAAATGTATTAAAGAAAATAATTTAAAAAATATTAAAGCTGTAGTTACAATGTATCTTGGAGGTTACCCAGAAAATATTAAAGAATTTTATAAGTTGAAGAAAAAATATAATTTTTATTTGATAGAGGATGCTTGTCATGCATTTGGTGCAAGTTATAAAGTTAACAATAAAATATACAAAATTGGTTCTTGCAAACATGCAGACATAAGTGTTTTTTCTTTTCATCCTGTTAAAACAATTACGACTGCAGAAGGTGGGGCTGTTACTACAAATATAGGAAATATAAATAGAAAGCTAAGGTTAATTAAAAATCATAATATTTTAAGAAAGAAAAATTACTGGGAATATGACATTAAAGAATTATCTGGTAATTACAGATTAAGTGATATCAATTGTGCACTTGGAATTAGTCAATTGGCTAAAATAGAGAGATTTATCAAAGCGAGAAGAAAAGCATATCAATATTATAAAAAAAAAATTTTAAGTTACTCTAAGTCTATTTCTACTCCAAATTATAAAACAGTAAACTATTCAAGTTTTCATTTATTCTTAATTAAATTAAATTTTAAAAGACTTGGCAGTAATAAAAATAAATTTTTTAAATATATGAATAAAAATAATATCTTTCCTCAGTTTCATTATAAACCAATTAATACTTTTTCATTTTATAGAAAGAGAAAAGAAAATTTTCTTGGTGCGAGACAATACTATAAAGAGTGTCTATCTTTACCGCTCTTTTATGGTATTAAAAAGAGCCAACAAGATTTTGTTATAAAAAAAATATTAAAGTTTATTCAAAAAAAAAAATAAATTGAAAAAAATAAGTAAAAGATTAATATTTGGTACAGCAAATTTAAGCCGTTACTACGGTATCAATTCCAGTAAAATTAAAGATAACATAACGACAAAAAGTATTATAAAATTTCTAGTAAAAGAGAAAATAAATTATATTGATACCGCTTATAGTTATGGAAATGCAATTAAGGATTTAGGAAAAAATAATATTCAAAAATTCAATATAATATCTAAATTACCAGACCTAAAATCAACAGATATAAATTTATTAGAGAAGATTGTTTACAAAATAACATTCAATACTTTAAAAAATCTTAAGATTGAAAAATTGTATGGTTTGTTGATACACAATACGCAAAATCTTAAAGGAAGTAGAGGAAGTACCATCTATAATACTATGAAAAAACTTAAAAATGAGGGGCTAGTGAATAAGATTGGTTATTCAATTTACTCAACCAAAGAACTAGAAAAATTTTATTTAAAATTTGCACCGGATATTGTTCAGGGTCCTTTGAACTTATTTGATCAAAATATTGTAAATTCAGGATGGCTAAACAGATTAAATAAAGAAAAAGTTGAATTTCATCCAAGATCAATATTTTTACAAGGCCTTCTTTTGAAGAAAGAGCACGAATTACCTAGGAAATTTAATCGTTTCAGGAGAATTTTTCAAAATTACTACTCTTTTTTGAAAAAATTTAATCTTGAGGCTTTTGATGCATGTTTATTGTTTATTTGTTCTATAAAGTTAATTAATAAGATTGTGATAGGTATTGATAATCTTGATCAACTAAAAAAAATTGTGAATTTTAGAAATAAAAAAAATAAATATTATTTTAAAAGTTTAATTTGTAAAAATGAGAGTTTAGTAAATCCAACTAAATGGAAAAATTTATGAAAATTCAAAGGAAGAGCAAAGGTCAAAAAATGTACTCTACAGCAAAAAGGATAATTCCTGGAGGAAATATGTTATTATCAAAAAGACCTGAATTTTTCTTACCAAATGGTTGGCCGTCTTATTTTAAAAAAACCAAAGGTTGTGTAGTTTGGGATTTAGACGGAAAAAAATATTATGACTTAAGTTTAATGGGTGTTGGAACCAATATACTGGGATATTCGAATAGCAAAATCGATCGAGCAGTTTCTAAAGTAATAAAAGCAGGAAACCTTAGTACTTTAAACTGTCCTGAGGAGGTCATGTTAGCTGAAAAATTAATAGAGATTCATCCTTGGGCTGATATGGTTAAGTTTGCGCGAACTGGTGGTGAGGCGAATTCTATTGCAATAAGAATAGCACGAGCTGCTGCAGGCAAAGACAATGTAGCTTTTTGTGGTTATCACGGATGGCATGATTGGTATCTTGCGACCAACCTTTCTGGTAAAGGTAATTTAAATACTCATTTACTTAAGAATCTTCCTATAAAGGGTGTTCCAAAAAATTTATCTAATAGTATTTATCCATTTAATTATAATAATTACGAGCAACTTGAAAAGTTAGTTAATCAAAAAAATATTGGTGTAATTTGTATGGAGGTAATAAGAAATGAGGAGCCAAAAAATTCTTTTTTACAAAAAGTAAGGAAACTTGCTTCAAGAAAAGGAATAGTTTTGATATTTGATGAATGCACTTCGGGTTTTAGAAAAAATCTTGGAGGTATACATAAGCTATACAATGTAACTCCGGATATGGCCTTATTCGGAAAAGCTTTAGGAAACGGATATGCTGTAACAGCTGTGATAGGAAAAAGAGATATTATGGAAAATGCACAAGCATCATTTATAAGTAGTACTTTTTGGACAGAAAGAATTGGACCTACAGCTGCTTTGGAAACGCTTAAAGAAATGAAGAGAATCAAATCTTGGAAAATTATAAATGAAAATGGAAATAAGATAATTAATGGATGGAAAAAACTAGAAAGAAAATACGAGCTTAAAATTAAAATAGGTGGACTTCCATCAATTTGTAATTTCAGTTTCCTGAGTAAACAAAATCAACTTTATAAAACACTTATAACACAAGAGATGTTGAAAAAAGGATTTTTAGCTTCTAATTCTGTTTACTCTTGCATAGCACACAACTCTAAAATAATTAATAATTATCTTCAAGAATTAGATAAAGTATTTTCTTTAATTCAAAAATGTGAGGAAGGTTATAGTATAAAAAAACTTTTAAAATATCCAGTAAGTATTAGTGGATTCCAAAGACTTAATTAAAATGAAATTATTAAAACGTCTTTTAATTATTCCTGCGCGCGGCGGCTCGAAGAGAATTAAGAATAAAAATATTAAAAAATTCAAAAGCAAGCCAATAATTTATTACACAATTGAAAATGCAATTAAAAGTAAGCTATTTAATAAAATTCACGTTTCAACTGATAGCAAAAAAATTGAAAAAATTGTGAAAAAGAAAAATATAAAGATAGAGTTTATGAGGCCAAAAAATCTTTCTGGAAGCAAAGTACCACTATTTGAAGTTTATAAATTTGTTGTAAAAAAGTTTGAAAACTTAGGATTCAAATTTGAGGAAATATGGTCAATAATGCCTTGTAGCCCCAATTTAAATAGGCATGATTTAATTAAGATAAGCAAATTTTATAAAAAACTTAAAACTAAGGTACCAGTTTTATCTGTATCTCGATTTAGAGTACCCGTTCAATGGGCCTATAAAATGGAAAAGTCAAAAAGGCTAGTTCCTCACAATACGAATTTTCAATTAAAGAGATCTCAGGATGTTGATAATAGTTACTTTGATGCTGGTCAATTTTGTATTTACCCAGGAGCAAAGTTTAAAAAATTAAATTTCATTTCAAAAAATTACTTTTACAAAGGATATGAACTGCCCATAAAGAAATCAATTGATATTGATGATATTGAGGATTGGAAGTTAGCAGAAAAACTAAATTAATCTATGAAAAAAGAAATTTTATATAACTTATTAAAAAAATACAAAATTAATAATAAAGACTTGAATTATAATATTTTTTCAAGTGGTGATCTGGATTCACTACAAATAATGAATTTTATTATTGATTTAGAAAAATTAACAAAAAAAAAGATTGATCCTAGTAAATTAAGTATTACTTCAAATCAAAATATTAAAGGATTAATAAAACTATTAAAGATAAAGTAAGTGAATATTTATTTTAGAACTAATTGTGATGATAAAATTGGATTAGGCCATTTATCCAGAACGATAAAAATAGCGAATTATTTTAAAAAAAAAGGTTTCAGCTGCATATTTTGTATTGATCGACTTGAAAACCTAAGAAATTTTAAATTGAAGTTTCCTACATTTGAAATTGAAAATAATTATAAGTTAACAAATGAAACCGTAGATGCGCGAAAGTTCATAAAAAAAATTAATACATCAAAAGGATATGTTTTTTTAGATGATTACAGATTGGGGGATGCATGGAAAAAAATAGTAAAAAGGACTGGCCTCAAATTAATTTATTTAAGCGATGAAATCAAAAGAGAAAAAATAGCTGATTTTGTAATTAATTATAAAATTAACGCTAATGAAATTAAGAAAAATATAAGATATAATGATAAAACTAAGTATCTTTTAGGAACAAAATATGCCTTGGTTGAAAATCAAAAAACCAATTCTAACACACGGTTTAAAAAATTTAATATAATTCTTTATCTTGGCGGTTCAGGTGATTTTAAAATCTTAAAAAACCTTGCTGAAGCTATTGATGTCTTTTTTAATGAGAAAAAGATAAAAAAAACTTTAATAAAAATAATAGTCGGACCCCTTTTAAAAAATTCTGATAATCTTAATTCAATTGCAAAAAAAAATAAAAATATAGAATTGATTAAAAATGAGCAAAATTTAATAAACATTTATAAAAAATCTCAACTTTTCATTGGATCATCTGGTACATCTATTTATGAAACAAATTATGCCAATATTCCAACAATTTTATTTAAATATGTAAAAAATCAAGACGATAAAATTGAAAATTTAGAAAAGTTAGGTCATTTCATCCATTTAGAAAAAAATGAAATTAAGAAATTTAAAAAAGTTGCTCAATTAGCATATTTAATTTTTAAAAATTATAAGAGAGTAAAGTTCTTAACTAATCAAAAAAAAATTAAAATTGATAATTTAGGTCCTAAAAGGATTTTTACTGAAATTTTTAATAAAAGGTTAAATCCAAAAAAACAAATGGTTAAAAAAAATAGGGGGAATAAATTAAATTTTCGAAAAGCAATTGACTCGGACTTAAATAAAATTCTTTATTTAAGAAATCAAAAACAAAACAGGTTCTCAAGTTTAAATAATAAAGTAATAGACAATTTAGATCATTATATTTGGTGGTTTAAATCGAAAAGAAATTATTACTTATTGCTAGATCGAAATTTAATACTAATGTCATTTTGGAAAAAAGTCTGCAATATTGGTAAAAATAAAATAATGTTAACTGGATGGAACTCCTCAAAAAATATTAGTTTCTTAAATGTTCTTAATGGTGTCATTAAATTTAATAGAACAATTGGTAAAAAATATAGCATCCTTTCAATAGTAAAAAAAAATAATAAGGTAAGTTTAAAAATCGATAAGTATTTAGGTTTCAAAAGAATAAAAAAGATTGATTTACCAACGGCTAATTTTCTAAAATCTTTAAAGGTAAATTTGAATAAATTTATAATTTCGGTTAGATGAACAAATCAAAATCTTCTAGAACTCTTTGCTCTTCTCCTTTTATCATTCTATCTATCAATTGATTTGACTTGTGTCTTATACAATGAAATCTACAGTGGGTTTTCGGATCTAAAGAGTCAATTACTTGTTCTTTTCGTTCACTCGACCAAATTTTTGATAAACTATCTTTTGTTGCATCTCCTATTTTCATTTGATTATTTCCTCTATGATAAGGGCAAACATATACACCACTTGGACTTACAACTGTCCTTATTTTTGAAACGTTGCACGAATCGTAATTCTTTACTTGAACGTTGGTATTAGTTAAGGCATCACCTAATGTATATGGTGAAATAATTCTAAAGTTATTATCTTCTAATCCTTTACATTTCTCTAATTGTTTCTCTACAGTATGATTAATCTCATCTTGCTGTTTTTGTAGAAAATGCATTATGTCGAAAGCGGGCTTTACCTCAAAATAATCACAACCAATATCTTTTGCAACTTCTGCAGCTCTCGCAATATCGCCAACATTAGTGCTTATTAGATTATGTTTTTTATCTTTAATTGATAAGATTAAAAAAGAGTAACCGAGAAGCCCTTTCTTATTTTTACCAAATTCTCTCATGTTGTTAATAACTAAGTTAAATTGAGACTTTCCACTTTTGTGAGGCCTGAATTCCTGAAAAACTTCTTCGCTCCCTGCATCTACAGAAACTCTAAGCCATTTTGTTTTCAAAGAAGATTTCATATGTCGATTTAGAAGTGTTCCATTAGTGGTTACACCTACGTGAATATTATTATCATCCAAGTAATCAATTAAACTTGAAAATTCTGGATGTGCCATTGGTTCTCCGCCACCAATTAATACGACAGCTCTTACTCCTATATTTTTAAAATCTTCCGCAAGTTCTCTTAATCTACCTTTTACAAAACCACCTTGGTTAAGAAGATTGGCACTTATACAGTCGTGACATGCCAAATTACATGCTGTAGTAGGATCAAGTTCAACAACCATTGGTCCCTTAGAATTTTTTTCAATAAAAGTGGATATAATTTTTTCTCTCGAACTTTTTTGTAAGAGTTTTTCTTCTAGTTTTAAAGCGCGTGTCATTTTCAATAATTTGAGTAGTTTATAATATAAAAAGATTTAAAATCAAACAATTTGTCCTTATTAATTCATTGATATTGTTGATTTATTGACCAAATAATTTTTTAAACCCTGATTGCTGGTCTCTGATCCATATCCTGAGTTTCTAAATCCCCCAATAGTTAGGTTGGTATTCCAATATTTTAAAGAGCAATTAATCCAAACTCTTCCATATCTTATATTTTCCTCAAAAAATTTTATTTTACTCTTATTTTTTGAATATAAGTAGACTGCCAATCCATATTTATTTTTATTTATCTCGTTTACAATATTCTTAAATGATTTAAAACTTTTAAGAATTAATACCGTACCAAATATTTCCTCTAAAAATAATTTTTCATGTTTTTTAACACCCTCAAGAATAAACGGTTCTAAAGCGTTATTAGATTTTAAACTTTTTTTATCTCCATAAACAATTTTAACTCCATGTTTTAAAGAGTTTGAAATAAATTTTTTGACATTTTTGTTATGAAGTTTTGAAATTGGTTTCTGGAAAGTTCTAATTTTTTTTAATTTGTCAATCAAACTATTTTTAACTTTATCATAAATTTTACTTTCTATGAATAGAATGCTCCCAGCAATGCATGCTTGACCAGCATTTTCTAAAAAATTATCAATTATATATTTTAGACTTTTCTCTAAATTTGCATCAGACGTTATAATCATTGGATTTTTTCCGCCTAACTCCAAAGATAATTTTTTAATACTCGAACTAGAGTTTTTTATTATATCTTTTGCAACATTGGTAGAGCCAGTAAAACTTATCATATTAATTTTATTATTTGATACTAATAATTTGCCTATTCTTTTACCTTTACCATGTACTAAACTTATTAATTGTTTTGGAGCGGATGTGTTGCTAATAATTTTCACAATAATAGAAGCGCTTGCTGATGCGTACTCACTTGGTTTTAAAATAATTGGACAACCTGCAGCAATAATAAAAGGTAATCTTTCACAAGATACAATAAATGGATAATTCCAAGGAATAATTAAACCAACTAATCCAATAGGTTCTAAGGCGCTTATTAGACTGTGATTTTTTATTTTAGTTTTTTTTTTAAAATTGGTTTTTTTTAAAATTTGTATTGCAGATTTCCACAGTTCAATTCCACTATGAATTTCTTTTGAGGCATCTTGATAAATTTTACCAGTTTCAGAAACTTCGGCATCAATAATTCTTTTGCTATTTTTTTTTAGTTTTAAATATATTTCCTTTAGAACTTTTATTCTTTGGTTTTTATTTTTAAAAAAAGAATTTTTCTCAAAAACTAATGCTGTTGATTTTATCGCTCTGTCTAAATCTATTTTGTCTGAATCTGGATATTTTGAAATTAGTTGGCCATTAAAGTTTTTGACATAA
>MDSZ01150312.1_pt1 | contig 14110 bp, 12 predicted proteins | sample 811201 | NCBI WGS metagenome assembly MDSZ01 (sample SAMN05326647, study PRJNA326480) | marine metagenome | isolation source: seawater | place: Indian Ocean: North | collected 2010
AATTCAAATATATACAATAGCCTTACGGCTGAGTGGCAGAGTGGTCATGCAGCGGATTGCAAATCCGTCTACGCCGGTTCGATTCCGACCTCAGCCTCTATAACTAGGGAGATCTAATTGAAATGGTTTACAACATAGGGATAATTGGAAAAGGCTTTGTAGGAAGTGCCGTTTCACATGGTTTTTCAACTTCTGTTGGATACAATGCAAAAATTAGAATTTATGATAAGGATGATTCCAAATCACTAAATTCTCTTGATGAAGTTGTATCTAAATCCGATTTCGTATTTATATCAGTTCCTACACCGTCAAATAAAAATGGTTCGATAAGCCTTAATATTTTGGAAGAGTGCCTCAAAGAAATTAACAATATTTTAAATGTAAAAAAGATTGATTCTGAAGCAATTTTTTTAATTAGATCTACAGTAGTACCTGGTACAACCGGGAATTTTCAAAATAGATTTAAAAGACTTAAGCTTGTTTACAATCCAGAATTTTTAACTGAGAGAAGTGCAAACTTCGATTTCATAAGTCAGCCAAGATTTATATTAGGAGGCTCATCGAAAAATACCTCTAAAGTAGAAAAGTTATTCAGACATAGATTTGGTTTTTCAACCCCAATAATAAAAACAGATTTTCAAACAGCCGAATTAGTTAAATATGTTTGTAATACTTATTTTGCAACTAAGATATCGTTTTTAAATGAAATGAAATTAATTTCAGATAAAGTTGGAGCAAAATGGGAAGATATTATTGAAGCTCTCGTCAGAGACGGCAGAATTGGAAATTCTCATATGAATGTACCAGGACCAGACGGAAAAAGAGGGTTTGGGGGAAGCTGTTTCCCAAAAGATGTAATGGCGCTTATAAAGTTTGCTGAACAATTAGAAATCGATTCTCATACCTTGAAGGGAGTGTGGAATACGAATTTAGAGGTAAGGCCTGAAAAAGATTGGGAGAATCTTATTGGAAGGGCTATAGTGGAGGAAAGCAATTAGCCCAGGTGGTGGAATTGGTAGACACAAGGGACTTAAAATCCCTCGAAGGCGACTTCGTGCCGGTTCAAGTCCGGCCCTGGGTACCAAAATAATTTTTTTTAATGGAATTTAAAGTTGAAAGAAATTTTGAATGAAAATGATTTCCTAGATCTTTCGGAAATATTTAAAATCTTATGGAAAGGTAAAATAACTGTTCTTATATTTACTTTTTTTGCAGGAATTTTCTCAATATTTTATGCTTTATCTATTCCAAATATATATACCTCTGCTGCTGTCGTTCAAGTATCAGATAATGATGATAGAAGTCAATTGTCATCTCTTGCCAGTCAATTTTCAGGAGTAGCTTCCCTTGTTGGATTAAATTCCTCATTAGGAGGAGCCGACAAAACTAGTTATGCTATTGCTAAGTTCAAATCAAGAGAGTTTGTTAAGCATTTGCTTTCAGTTAGAGATATTTCTCCAGAAATCATTGCAGCAAGTTCTTTCTCTTATGAAACAAACTCTATTTCATTTAGCAGTCAATATGATGAATTTTCTAAAAAGTGGCTAAGGGATAAATCTCAATACAATAATGTAGTTCCAAGTTTTTTAGAGGTACACACTAAATTAAATAGATCATTCAATGTTACTCTCGATAAAGAATCAGGTTTTATAAAGTTGGAGTTTTCTCACATATCTCCTTTTTTTAGTAAGGAGTTTTTAGATTTAGCCATTAAAGAAATAAATAATATCGTTAAAAAGAAAGATAAGCTTGAATCTGCCAAGGCTCTAGAATATCTAGAAATGGAAATTAGAAATACGCAAAAAAAAGATATTATTGAATCTATTAATTCTGTCATTAGAAACCAGCTCAATAAAAATATGCTCTCCAATATAAAGGACGATTATCTTTTAAGCATTATTGATGCTCCTTTTATTCCAGAAAAAAAATCGTCTCCATCTAGAGCTTTAATATGCATTTTTATCACTTTAATGGGTAGCTTGATTGGGCTTACTGCTGTGCTTCTGAGAAAGTATTTTTTTTCTAGCTAAAGAACTCTTTAGCTAAAACTACTTATGAAAAAAGAAAAAATATTAGTTACTGGTGCTGCAGGATTCATTGGGATGCATGTTTGCATGTCTCTTTTAAAAAGAGATTATGAGGTTATTGGTATAGACAACCTTAATAATTATTATGATATCGAGTTAAAAAAATCAAGACTAAAAGAATTAAAAAAACATAAATATTTTAGTTTTAATAAAATAGACCTTCAGAATTTTAAGAAACTTAATGAGTTTTTTCAGAAACATAATTTCAAAAAAATTATTCACCTAGCTGCTCAAGCAGGGGTTAGATATTCTCTTATTAATCCTCACTCTTATATCGAATCAAATATAAACGGTTTTTTGAATTTGTTAGAGTCTATAAAAAATTTAGAAATAGATCATTTGGTTTATGCAAGTAGCTCCAGTGTTTATGGTTCAAACTCTTTAAAGCCATTTAATGAGGACCATAGTGTAGACCACTCTTTGAGCCTTTATGCGGCTACAAAAAAAGCAAATGAACTAATGGCGCACTCTTATAGTCATCTTTTTAATATTCCAATGACAGGTTTAAGATTTTTCACAGTTTATGGTCCATGGGGAAGACCTGACATGGCGTTATTTATTTTTTGCCATGCAATTTCTAATGATTTACCCATTGATATTTATAATCATGGAAATATGCAAAGAGGTTTTACTTACATTGATGATATCGTTGAAGGAGTCATAAAAGTTCTTGAAAAACCAGCGACTCCAGATGATGATTTCAAGGCTGATAATTCTTCACTTTCGACAAGTCATGCACCTTTTAGAATATTTAATATTGGCAATCCTAAGACTGAAAATTTGCTAGATTATGTTTCTAGTTTAGAAAAAGCTTTAAAGAAAAAAGGCAAAAAAAAATTTCATGGATATTCAGCCTGGAGATATTGTTTCAACACATGCTGATACAAAAAAATTAGAGAAATGGATTGGATTTAAACCTTCGACAAATATAGAAGTTGGAATTCAAGAATTCGTTAAATGGTACAAGAAATATTATGAGTGAAATAACAACTAAATCTCTGAATTATTTTTTTAGTTTAAATTCTTTACAAGAGCATCGTCATTATTTAGTAAGATTTATCAGCACTCTTTTAATTTTCTGCTCAAAGCTTATTATAAGAAAAAATTGGATATTAAATGTTTAATAATAAAGTCATTCTAATTACTGGAGGGACAGGCTCATTTGGTAATGAATTCGTTAGCAAAACTCTTAAATCATATAAACCAAAAAAACTAATTATTTTTTCTCGAGATGAGATGAAGCAATGGGAAATGGCAAAAAAATTTATTGATTTTGAAGAAAGTCTTAGGTTTTTCGTCGGAGATGTAAGAGATAGAAACAGGCTTTATAGGGCTCTAGATGGAGTAGATTTTGTAGTTCATGCGGCCGCTACAAAGATAGTGCCTACCGCAGAATATAACCCATTTGAATGTGTCAAAACTAATGTAGTTGGAGCTATGAACCTTATTGACGCCTGTATTGATAAAAATATCAAAAAAGTTGTAGCTTTATCTACAGATAAAGCAAGTAGTCCAATAAATTTATATGGGGCTACCAAATTAACCTCTGATAAATTATTTGTTTCAGGAAATGCTTATTCTGGAGAGCATCCTACAAAATTTTCAGTAGTTAGATATGGTAACGTGATGGGCTCTAGAGGATCAGTAATTCCTTATTTCAATTCAATAAAAGATTCAGGCGAAATACCTATTACCGATCCTGAAATGACTCGTTTTATGATATCTCTTGATCAAGGAGTAGAGCTTGTTTGGGATGCTTTTCAAGATATGGTCGGAGGGGAAATTTATGTAAAAAAAATTCCTTCTATGAAAATTGTAGATTTAGCTAAAGCTATTGCACCTAAAGCAAAGCAAAAGATAATTGGAATTAGACCAGGAGAAAAAGTTCATGAACAAATGATTGGAGTTGAAGATGCTTTTTCAACCTATATTTACAAAGATTATTTTAAGATTTTACCTCTAATTAATGATTGGAATGAAGATAAGAAAAGAATAAAAGATGGAAAAAAGGTGAACGAATCTTTTTCCTATAACAGTAGAGACAACAGCGAGTGGATGACAAAAAAAGAATTATTATCTTGGTTAAAAGCTAATGAAGGAAAGATTGGAAACATCTAAAAATATAATTCCCTATGGCCGACAAGATATTTCAAAAGAAGATATAAAATCTGTTATTGAAGTCTTGAAGTCTGACTTTATTACTCAAGGATCGGTTACCCCTGAATTTGAAAGGCAAGTAAAGACATATTGCGGCTCTGATTATGCTTTTGCTTACAATAGCGCTACAAGCGCACTTCATGCAGCATGCTTTTCTTTAGGGGTAAAAAAAGGAGACTTAGTTTGGACATCAGCTAATACCTTTGTAGCGACTGCTAATTGTGCTTTATATTGCGGAGCCGAAGTTGATTTTGTAGACATCAATCCAAAAACTTTTAATATTTCCATTGAAGCTTTAGAGAAGAAGCTTAAAAATGCTAAAAAAAATGGCAGTTTGCCAAAAGTCATCATTCCTGTTCACATTTCAGGCCAGTCATGTGAGATGAGAGAAATACATGATTTATCTAAAAGATATAAATTTAAAATTATAGAAGATGCCTCTCATGCAATTGGTGGAGAATACAAATCTAAAAAAATAGGTCAATGTGTTTATAGCGATATTACTATTTTTAGTTTTCATCCAGTAAAAATAATCACAACTGGAGAGGGAGGAATTGCAGTAACAAATACTAAAAAGTATGCAGAAAAACTAAATGTATTTAGATCTCATGGAATTACTAAAGACTTTTCTAAATTCAAAGTGAAAAATGAAGGCCCATGGTTTTACGAACAACAACTTCTCGGTTTTAACTACAGAATGACTGATATTCACGCTTCTCTTGGATTAAGTCAACTTAAAAGAATTGATAAGATAGTGAAAAAAAGACATGAGATTGCAAATTTTTATTTTGAAAAATTAAGCTCTCTTCCTGTTGAGTTACCATTTCAATTAAATGAAACTTATTCATCATTTCACTTATTTGTAATCAGACTTAAACTAGACAAAATCAAGGCTTCTAAAAAAGAAATTTTTTCTCATTTAAGAAAAAATAATATTCTTGTGAATATTCACTATATCCCTGTTTATTTTCACCCTTTTTATAAATCCCTTGGTTTTAAAAGAGGTTATTGTCCTTCAGCAGAAAAATACTATAAAGAAGCGATCAGCCTGCCGATTTTTCCAAATTTAACAAAAAAAGATCAATCAAGAGTGATAAGAGTTTTAAAAAATATTTTAAGATGACCAAAATTGCACTCGGTACAGCTCAATTTGGAAACGAGTATGGTGTAGCCAATTCTTCAGGAGAAGTGAAAACTAAACAAATTAAAGAGATTTTGAATTTCTCTTCAAATCATAATATTAATTTTATAGACACTGCAATGGACTATGAATCAAGTGAAAAAAAATTAGGTAATTCTAATTTAGATAATTTTAAGATAATTTCAAAACTTCCTAAATTAAAAAGCGAAATAGTAAATCTTGAAAAATGGGTAAGAAGAAAAATAGAACAATCTCTAGAAAATTTAAAACTAAACAAAATTCATGGGCTTCTTTTTCATAATCCTCAAGATTTATTGGGCTCTGAAGGTGAAAAGATTTACAAAATCTTACTCAAACTTAAGGATGAAGGATTAATTTCAAAAATAGGCATATCAATATACTCTCCTAAAATTTTGGAAGATTTAATACCTATATATAGCTTTGATATTGTCCAAGCTCCATTCAACATTATAGATAATAGAATTATTAATTCGGGCTGGGCAGATAAACTAAATAATATGGAAATAAAAATTCATGTAAGATCTATTTTTCTTCAAGGACTTCTTCTAATGCCGAAAGAAAAAATTCCTTTTAAATTTAAAAAATGGATAAGCCTTTTTGAAGATTTAGAAAGTTGGTCTAAAAGACATAAGATAGATAAAAAAGAAATCTGCTTATCTTTTGTAAAAAAGTTTAGTTTTTTTGAAAAGATAATAGTTGGAATAGATAATCTTAAACAGCTCGAAGAGATATCTTCACTCTCAACTAAACCAATTCTAAAAAAATTCCCCGATTTATATTGTGATGATGAATTACTAATTGATCCATCGAAATGGAATAAATTATGAAAATAGTCGCCGTAGTTCAAGCAAGAATGGGTTCTTCAAGATTTCCAGGCAAAGTAATGAAAAAGATAAAAAACGAACCTCTTATTGGATTATTACTAAAAAGGCTAAAATTAAGTAAAAAAATAACAAACATTGTTGTTGCAACTTCAAATAATAAAAACAATATTCCGTTAATAGAATACCTCAAAGACAATAAGTATGATTTTTTTCAAGGTAGTGAAAATGATGTCCTTGATAGGTATGCAAAAGCAGCAAACAGTTTCTCCGCCGACATAATCTTGAGAATCACAGGAGACTGTCCTCTTATAGATCCCCATATGATTGATGAGACTATAGAAATTTTTTTGAAAAAAAAATTTGATTATTTAACCAATACAAATCCGCCTTCTTTTCCCGACGGATTAGACATAGAGATAATGAATTTGCATGAGCTAAATACTGCAAACCAAGAATCAAAAAATAGATTTGATCGAGAGCATGTAACACCATTTATAAAAAGAAAAAAAAATATAAAAATCTTTAACTATAAAAATTCAGAAAACTTATCTAATTTGAGGTGGACTGTAGATGAAGTCGAAGATTTTGAAGTTGTTGAGAATATTTTCAATCATTTTTTTCCAAGAATAGACTTTTCCTGGAAAGAGGTTTTTAATTTATACAAAACTAAACCAGAAATATTTGAAAAAAATCTTAAAATAAAAAGAAACGAGGGAGACAAAATGTCAAACGGCCAAAAGTTTTGGAAAAGAGCAAAAAAAGTAATCCCTGGTGGAAATATGCTTTTATCTAAAAGACCTGAAATGTTTGCTCCTGACTTGTGGCCATCTTATTTTGAAAAATCTAAAGGCTGTAAAGTTTGGGACCTAGACGGAAATAGGTTTATTGATATGTCAATAATGGGCATTGGTACAAATATTTTAGGGTATGGAAATAAAGAAGTTGATAAATCAGTTGAACAAGTTTTAAAGAAAGGGAACATGTCTTCTTTAAATTGTCCTGAAGAAGTTTTACTGGCAGAAAAACTTGTGGATATTAATCCTTGGTCTCATATGGTTAAGTTTGCCCGATCTGGAGGGGAGGCTAATGCTATAGCAATAAGAATTGCAAGGGGAGCATCAGGCAAAGATAACGTAGCTATTTGTGGATATCATGGCTGGCATGATTGGTATCTTTCTGCAAATTTATCAAGTCAATCTAATTTAAATGATCATTTACTTCCTGGCTTAGAGACGAACGGAGTTCCAAAAAATCTTAAAAATACATCTTTTCCGTTTGAATATAACAACTATGAGTATCTTGAAAAGCTTGTTAATGAAAGAGATATAGGGTGTATAAAAATGGAGGTTGTAAGAAATATAGAGCCAAAAAATAACTTCCTGCAAAAGGTAAGAGATTTAGCAACAAGAAAGGGTATTGTTTTAATTTTCGACGAATGCACTTCAGGATTTAGAGAAACTTTTGGCGGGATATATAAAAAATATAATGTTGAACCTGACATGGCTATGTTTGGAAAAGCTTTAGGAAATGGATATGCCATTACAGCAGTTGTTGGAAAAATGGAAGTTATGGAAGCTGCACAAAGTTCTTTTCTAAGTAGTACTTTTTGGACAGAAAGAATAGGTCCATCTGCAGCTTTAAAAACATTAGAAATAATGGAAAAAACTAAATCATGGAATAAAATTTCTCAAATTGGTCGTGAAATAAAGAAAAAATGGGCTCTTATTTCCAAAGAAAATAACCTAGAAGTTGAGATAAGCGGAATTAGTGCATTACCCTCCTTTTCATTTAAATCATTAAATAATCTTAAATATAAAACATTTATCACCCAAGAAATGCTGAAAAAAGGATTCTTAGCCGCAAATAGTGTTTATGTTTGCGTAGAACATGACAAAAAGACTATTGATCAATATATTTTTGAATTAAGTAAAATATTCAAAAAGATCAAAGAATTTGAGGATGGAAAAGAAATTAATGATTATTTGGAAGGACCAGTTTGTCATTCTGGATTTTCTAGACTCAATTAAAATTCATATAAAAAATAAATGAAAATAAAAAATATTTTCTAGATTAGTTTTTTTGATATTAAAAAATTATAATGTTCATATGCGTAAGTGTTCAAGATGTGGTTTACCAGAAACCTTTGAGACAATTGAGTTCGATGAAACAGATATATGTAATATTTGCAAACAATTTGATTTCAAGGTCAATGAGGTTGATTGGAAAGACAGAAAATTAACACTAGATAAAATAATTGAAGAAAATAGGGGAAAATTTGAATATGACTGCATCGTTCCTTTTTCTGGAGGAAAGGATTCAACTTTTACTCTTTATTATTTAATCAAAGAATATTCATTGAAACCGTTGGTTGTTCAGTTCAATCATGGATTCATGCGTCCAAACTTACTAAAAAACAATGAGAGAACCTTTAAGTCTCTGGGAGTTGATACTTTGTCTTTCACTCCAAACTGGAAGGTAGTTAAAAGGGTTATGCTAGAAGCTCTAATTAGAAAAGGGGATTTTTGTTGGCACTGCCATACAGGAATTTTTTCTTACCCAATGCACATTGCGATCAAATATAAAACCCCACTAGTTTTATGGGGCGAACCTCAGTCAGAATATACCGCTTATTATGATTACAAAGATAATGAAATAGAGTCTGTAGATGAAAATAGATTTAACAGAATCACGAATTTAGGAATTACCGCCGAAGATATGAGAGGGATGGTAAGTAAAGATAGTGAGTTTGATCAAAGAGATTTTTTACCTTACACCTATCCTCCTTTAAGAGAATTAAAAAAATTGAGGTATCAATCTCTATGTTTGGGGTCTTTTATTCCATGGAATACCAAAAAGCAATCAGAAATAATTATGAAAGAATTGGGCTGGAAAGGTGATGAAGTAGAAGGCATGCCCCCGAAAATTTATGACTATGAAAAGATTGAATGTCATATGCAGGGTGTAAGAGATTACATCAAGTATCTTAAAAGAGGCTATTCTCGGGTTACTCAAATGACAGTTTTAGATATCAGAAACGGAAGAATGACAAAGGATGAGGCGCAAGAACTTATTGAAGAATACGAAGGAAAAAAACCGCCTTCTTTAGAAATTTTCTTAGAATATCTTGATATGGAAGAAAGCGAATTTAACGATATTGTCATTAAAACTGTAGTTCCACCTCATAAACCTGACTTTTCTAAAAATGAATGGAGCCCAAAGACTTCAGACTTTGACGAAATATATAGAGAAAAAAGCTGACTGTAGGAATTATTAATATTGGAATGGGAAATATCGGATCCATTTCAAATGCGTTATACAATCTTGGCTGGGATTACAAATTAATTTCTGAGTCAAGAGATTTTGAAGGCATTTCTCACTTAATTCTCCCAGGCGTAGGAGCATATTTGTCCGCAATGCAAAAATTAAACAAGAAGAGATTATCAAAATCGATTATTGAATTTTGCAAAAAAGGAAATCCGGTTTTGGGTATTTGCTTAGGAATGCAATTATTAAGTTTTTCAGGAGAAGAGGGAGGCAATTCTAAGGGACTTGAAATAATTAATGGTTCTGTAAAGCTCCTTGAGAATAAACAAAAACTCCATATGCCTCATGTAGGCTGGAATAACTTAATTCTAAAAAAATCTCATCCTGTATTAGAAGGCATTAAATCAGGTAAAGATTTTTATTTTATCAATTCTTATTTTTTTGATGTGAAGTATAAAGAAAATGTAATAGCGGAAACAGAATATGGCCAAATTTTCCCATCAGTCGTTTCAGAAAAAAATGTAATTGGTGTTCAATTCCATCCAGAAAAAAGTCAGTCAAACGGATTAAAAATTCTAGATAATTTTTGTCTCTGGGACGGAAAATGTTAAAAAAAAGAATTATCCCAATTCAATTACTTTCAAAAGGACGTTTAGTAAAAACAAAAAAGTTTTCTAATCCAAGAGATGTAGGCGACCCTGTTAAGAGCTCTAAAGTTTATAGCGATCAAGATGCCGATGAATTACTTCTATTACATATTGATTCATTTGATAACTCTATTGAAGTTTTAGTTCAAACCGTAGAAAAAATCTCAAAAGAATGTTTTGTCCCCTTCTCAGTTGGAGGCGGTATAAGTTGTGTGGAAGATGCTGAGAGACTGTTCTTTGCAGGAGCTGATAAAGTCGTATTAAATTCAATCACATATATCAACCCAAATGTGATTCGTGAAATCTCTGATTTGGCAGGAATTCAAGCAGTTGTTGCCTGTATAGACGTAAAATTTATCAATAAAAATTATTCTATCTATTCAGAAAGAAATAAAATACAAAATAAATTAACCTTGAAAGATCATATCAATAAGTTAATTGATAATGGTGTTGGAGAAATCATTATTCAATCAATTGATAGAGACGGTAATATGAATGGATATGATCTAAACTTGTTAAAACAAGTAAATACTTTAAGCTCTGTTCCAGTAATAGCAGCCGGAGGAGCAGGAAATTTTGAAGACTTAAGACATGCATTTGAAGTAGGTGTGAGTGCGGTTGCATGTGGAAGCCTCTTTAATTTTGGAGATAATAATCCTCTAAGGGCTAAGTCTTTTTTAAAGAACTATAAAGTTCCTTTGAAATTAATATGATTACTTCATTGAAAATCCAGGATGAGGCAATTGAACTAAAAAATTTGCATAAAGATGACGATTTAACTGATTATCTATCTTGGATGCAAGATGAACTTGTAACTCAATATCTTGAGGTGAGATTTCAAAAACCAAAAACTACCTCAAGCCTGAAAAAATTTGTCGAGATAATTAATGAGAGTAAAAACTCTATTTTATTTGGTATTTTTTTAAAAAAAACAAATTCACATATCGGCAACATAAAACTTGAAATAAATTTTCAACATAAACGTGGAGAAATAGGACTACTTATTGGTGACAAATCTTCTTGGGGGAAAGGTTTTGCATCTAAAGCTATTAATTTAATAAGCGATTATGCTTTTAAAGATTTTGAATTACTTAAACTCACTGCAGGAAGCTACGAAGATAATGAAGGCTCAATAAAGGCTTTCTTAAATGCAGATTTTGAGGTTGAAGCAAAACTTAAAAGTCATTTGTCTTTTAGACAAAAAAGGCAAGGAAGTATTCTCTTAGCAAAATTTAATGAAGCAATAAAATAACAATGAGTCTAGCAAAAAAATCATCTTCATATTTTATTAGAGACATTTTCCTTCTATTTACAAATTTAGTTACCTCTATTGTCATTGCAAGGACTTTAGGGCCTGAAATTATGGGAATTTGGCTAATACTGAATTTTATACCTACTTACGCCGATTTATTCTTTAGAACAAAAGTAGACATTTCTGCTGTTTATTTATTGAGTAAAGGAAAATATAAGATAGGTGATATAAAAAACACTCTAAATGTCATTGCTGCCATAACGGGAGCAATCATATTTATATTAATTTATTTATTTCTTGAACCCATATCTTCTAATCTTTTAAAAGAAAATTCTAGTATCTATAAAGACTATATTCTTTTAATAATTATTTCATTTCCTTTAAATCTCTTTTATCAAAACTATTTTTATTTGCATAATTATTATGAAGACGTTCGCTCAATGAATTTCATGATCCTCGCAAGAGTTCTTTTCATGAGCTTGATATCTATTCCTGGACTAATCTTCTTTGATTTTAAAATAATTCATTTAGTACTATGTTTTATCGGTTCCTATTGTCTCGCTTTAATAATTGGAGCTTTAAGATTGAGGGTTCCAAAGGGAACTGGACCTTTCTTGAACATATATTTAATTAAAGATCTTTTTGTTTATGCTTACAAGTTATATCTTACCGGAGTATCGGTTAATCTAAATCTTTACTTAGCCAATACCTTTTTGCTTTTTTATGGTTCTGCAAGTCAAATCGCCTTTTATGCTTTAGCTCAACAATATAGCCTGACGATAGCGAAAGTAACAGATTCAATGAATACTTTTCTTTTCCCAATGACTTCAAAAAAAAATTCAGATGAAAGCAAACAGCTTATCAGCAAAGCTTTTAGAGTGGCTATCATTATCATGATACCTACCATTTTTTTATGTGCTCTTTTAATTTATCCAGCTGTTTTTATTTTTTATGGACAAGCATTCCTGCCGATTATTTATCCATTTTTGATTCTCTTAATAGGGATTATTTTTTCTTCTATTTCAAGTCCAACTTCAGTTTATTTCATGAGTACTGGGAGACCAGAAATAATCACTCGAATTACTATTATTCCAATTATTGTTCAGCTTTTACTTTCTCCATTTATAATTCCAGCTTATGGCATATCTGGAGCTGCAACAATTATGTCTTTGGGAATGATTCTTGTTAGTTTTGTTTTAGTTCTATATTTTCTCAAAAAAACAAACCTTAATTTTAAAAACGATATGTCGCCAAAAAAAGAAGATTTCTTAATTGTTAAGTCTTTTCTTGGAAATATTTTAAATAACTTTTACCGTAGAAATGAAATAAAGGTAAAATCTGATTTTTAGAAATTCTTTTATCTTTTCTTTTAATAAAAATGTACGTTTTTTTTAAATCATTTTTTTCAGAAAGCTTCAAAAATTACGTAAAAAATATATCTTTTATCAGATATGTGCTTCTGAATCTCAAAGTAAGATTTTTTTTAAGAAATAAATTAAAAAAGCAACTTCAATTTAAAAGACCGCCGAAAGAAGAAAATCATTTATACAAAAAAAAAGTACTAATTCCTTTAATTGAAACTTCTCACTATCAATTTTATCAGGTTTGTTTAATTGGAAAAGCTCTTCAGCTAAGGGGAGCAGAGGTAAAAGTATTAATTTGTGATGAATTTTTACCTGGCTGTGAAATTAAAAGCTCAAGAAACCTATCTAAAGATCCTTGTCTTAGTTGCCGAATTAACAAAAAGAACACCATTCCACTATTTGGTTTAGATGACTTAAAAATTTCTCAACTATTTACTAATGAAGATTATATATCTATAAAAAATCAAGCTATCAACTTAGTAAATGAATTTCCAGATACATATAAGATAGATGGCATAGATGTAATCGGTATAATTATTGATTCAGTTACAAGATATTTCTATGGAGAAATTCCACCTGAAAGTTCAATTAAGTATTATGAAGCTAGGCTTAAATACACCATTTCAACTTTGATTGGTTTTGAAGCATCAAAAAAAATCTATTCATCATTTAACCCAGATATAGTATTTGGAAGCATGGAGGTGTATGCTGATTGGGCTCCTTACAAAAAATTCTTTACTAAAAAAGGAGCTAAATTTTCATCTATTTCAATGACTCAATTTAATTTTAATTCAATCGTCATGAATCAAAGTGAATTATTTGAATCCGAAAAAAGATTCATGGATTGGTTTGAAAGCAGAAATAAAGAAAAGCTAGATCATTCAGAAATGGAAAAATTAAATTCATTCTTATCAAATAGATTTCAAGGTAAAAGTGAAATTTTTGAACAATTTAAATACTTTGAGAAACAAGATAACTTAGAAGAAAAATTAGGAATAAATAAAGAGAAAAAAAATATTTTCCTTTTTTCTAATGTTTATTGGGATGTAGGTATTAGCGATTGTGGCAAGACCTATTCAGGAGTTTTAGACTGGGTAATTTCAACCATAAATTTAATAAAGGATGATAAAAATATTCATCTTTATATCAAACCGCATCCATCAGAATCTTTTGAAATAAAGACTTCGGGAGTTTTAAATGCAATTACAAACGAATTTTCATCCTTACCAGAAAATGTAACTATTATTGATCCAATGATGAAAATCCTAACTTATGATTTATTTGAGTTTATAGATGTTGGCCTAGTATTTAATGGGACTCTGGGACTAGAGATGATACTTAACGATATTCCTG
>MDSZ01101799.1_pt1 | contig 14109 bp, 11 predicted proteins | sample 811201 | NCBI WGS metagenome assembly MDSZ01 (sample SAMN05326647, study PRJNA326480) | marine metagenome | isolation source: seawater | place: Indian Ocean: North | collected 2010
AAAATACCAATAAAAAGCCCTAAGAAAACTGATAAAATCACTGCTACTTTTTTCTTTGGTTTTGATCTTATTAACGGGATTTCTGGAGGATCAAGTACTATAATATAATCAGAGTCTTTTACTTCTTCAATTTTTGTAGTTTCTAACTGTTGTTTAAGTGTGGTATACACTCCAATTAATACGGTTACTTCTCTACCCAATCTCTCCTGCTCTAGTTGCAAAGAAGGTGAATTTTCAATTCTACGATTTCTTTCTCTAAAGTTTTTTAGCTCCTCCTCTGCTGTTTTTAGAGATTTTTCAGTTTCAGCAATTCTTTCTTCAATAAACTGCCTTGCTTCACTAGTTTTTGATTTATTATAATCTTTTTGATATTTGTCTAAAGAAATTAATAATGCTGAATTAATTTCTTTTGCAAATTGGGGCTCTGCTGCATTTATTGTTACAGTATTTATTCCTGTTTTAACATTTTCTGATACATTAATCATTTTTATCAGCTTTTGAGATGCAATTATTTGCAACATTTCAGAACTATATTTAGAATGATCTAAGTTAAACGTTAGAATTTGAAACAAGTCTTTGTTAGGACCTAAAAAATTAGTTTTGAACTTTTTTTTCAATAATGACCTAGCAATAATTTTACTTTTTATAACTTCAGGATACATCCATTTTTGATTATTCTGATTTGAGCCAATATTTATGCCAAATTGAGCTGCCAAACCTGCAGCTTGAGAAACTCCTCCAGAATTAGATGACGAAATAATTTTTGAAGTTGAGCTATATTCGGGCTTTGATATAAAAGTCACATAAAAAATAGTAACCATGCAAAATAAAAATGGGAATAACAAAACAAGCTTAATTTCGAAAGCAATTGTGAGGAGTAAATCTGAAAACCTTACAGAATGATTTTGCAGTAATCGATCTTCCTTAGTTACTCTCGTTTTGCTATCTAGTTTCATTGAAATTAATTTATTTAGAATACTCTAAATTTTATTTGAAATACTTTATTTTAAGAAGCCCTAGCAATCATTAGCAATGATACTGCTTGTGCTATATTTGCTATAATTGAAGTAATTTCTTTGGCATACTCAGTTTTATCAAAAGGTTCTTCTGGTTCTTTAACACCAATGATAATTTGAGAACCATCTATGACTTTAGGATTTCGATACCAACTAAAGCATTTTATAGAAGTTCCATCTGGATAGATGATGAAAACATTATTTTTTTCTGCATTTTGACTATACCCCCCTGCTAATGAAATAGCATTACTAACCTTTAGACCTTTAATAAATTTGTAATTCCCAGGTGAGTTTACTTCACCAAGTATTTTGATCATATCTGGGTTTTTATCTATAAAAACCTTATCTCCATCTTGTACAACTAGATTATGTTTCGACCTTGGCCGCTTCATAATGTTTTTAAGATTTATTTTTATATTCTCTCCATTTCTTGTAAAAGAAGAACCTGAAAGAAAAGCTTTAGGCCTTAATCCTCCTGCTCTTTGAATCAAATCATAAACTGTTTCTTGGGCATTAAGAATTGAATATTCACCAGGGTAGTAAACTGCTCCTTCAACGGAAACTGTTTTTTGCATGGAAAAAAGAGGATCTGGAAAAACAGAAATTTTATCGTAAGGCTTTAAAAAAAATAATTTTTCGCTTACAGATGAGTCTGTTACTGAAAGGTTATTAACCCAATCTATTGAATAATCATTATTTAAGCTTATTATAAAAGACTTTGCAAATAAATTTTCATCAGTAATACTTGGATCAATTCTAGCAACCTCAATTCTATATTTATAATAATCATTTAAAACCCCTCCCGCTTCAATTATAGCATCTTTAAGTGTCATTTTTTTTTTATATACTAAAGTACCTGGATTCCTTACAATACCATTAATCATGCAAGTTCTTTGATCATTGAATACATTTTTCGAATAAATTTTCACATGATCACCAGGCTTTAAAATATAGTTTTCAGGACTATCTTGATTTAAAATTATTTCATTTAAATTGAAAGGGATTATTTTTTGATTTATACGATCCTTTTCATATCTAATTAAATCTGCTCTTTCAAGAAATGCATTATTTAGATGCATGGGGTCATTCATTCCCCCAGCCCTAAAAATTAAATCATAAAGAGTCATGTTTTTTTGATAAAGTTCATATCTCCCGGGTGTTTTGACATAACCAGAGATAGATACATATCTAACACCACCTTTAATTTGTGATTTACTATATATCCTTATTAAATCATCTGGATTCAAAAGCTCTGAAGCCATATCTTTTTTATCCAAAACTTCCTCTAAACTAAATGGTATGATTTTTTTATCATTTGGTCCTCCCACAGTGCGAATCAGCTCAGCTCGGTCCATATATGCTAATTTTTTAAATTCTTCATCAAGAAAACCACCTGCTTTAAAAAGTAGATCGAACAATGTCATGTTCTCCATCAATTGATATTTTCCAGGGAATTTTACAAAACCAATTATAGATACATAATTATCAGGAAACATTTCTGAAGTGCTATAAATTCGAATTTGGTCTAGACTAGATAACTTAATATCATTTTCAACATCACCTTCAAGAACTTTTTTCAAATTAAGTTTTAACAACTCTTTATTATAATCTGGTTTAATACGAATCACATCCAATCTTTCCATATAGGCATCACCCAAAAGACTATCCGCTTTGCTAATCAATTCGCTTAGCTTAAGTCCTGATCCTATATCGTAGGTGCCAGGCCTTGTGATTGCTCCACTAATACTTACCACATTAGATCTTGCATCTAAAATAGAAAAAATTTCAATATTATCTCCATCTTGAATGGAAAAAATTGAATCTCCTTGAAGTACCTCTGAAATGTTCACATCTATAAACATTCGATCCATACCAAGCTCATTTCTTTTTTCAAAAGGCAAAATTCTATCAATTTGAGCCCTTTCAAGGTAGGCTGATACTTTTATTCCACCTGATATAAAAATTAAATCTTTTAAGGTTTCACTAGGTTTTAATTCATAAATACCTGGTCGATTTACTTCACCTTTAATGGTAACCGTTTTCAACCTATTTGGAATAAAAACCACATCATCTAATTGAAGTTTTTCATCTCTAGGTTTTTTCCCAGTAAGAAGAAAATCATAAAAATCAATAGATGAGATTTGTTTACCATCCCTAATCAAACGGATATCTCTCAAGGAGCCAAGAGCAGTAGGCCCATTAAAATAATACAAGGAAGAGAATAAACTAGCTGCAGGATTCACAGTATAGGCTCCAGGTTGCGAAACTTCCCCTAAGACTTGAATTCTTAAAGGCCTCAAATTACCTAAGCTAACATCAAGAAAAGTCGTTGCCTTGCCACCTTGTGGATTTAAGCTGGAATAGGATTGAGATAAGACCCTAAATAACTTAGACTCTAATAAGTTCAGGTTTAGACCATTTACAAATACTTGCCCTATCTCTGGAATAAAGATGAATCCTTCTTTATCGACAGAAAGGACTTGTCTAAATTGGGTTTCTCCCCATAACATAACAATTATCTCATCACCTGGACCTATTAGGTATTTTGGGTCTACAGCTCCAGCTGAAGATGATTGAAACAGTGAAGGATCTCTGTTAAATATGTCGTACCCAAAATAAGTTACTAATTGAGATTCTTGCTCAGCTAAAACTTTTTCCATAATACTTTGATCTTCAGCAATCTTAATTTCTCCATCAGAAACTATACCTAAATCCTGAGGACTATTATTTGTTAAACTTTTATCGTTTATGTTATTTGATAAGGAGTTATCTATCTGATTATTTGATACCTCAAAATCAATTGGATTTAAAATGGGAGTTATATCATTATCATTCTTATTTATCTGTTGCTTAGAAATTTCCTTGTTTATTGCATCATCAATTTGTTTATCAGAGAACCCTTTACTCTTTGCTAAACTTCTAGCCTGTGATTCAGACATTCCAGTATTTTGGATCATCGTTTTAGCTTGCTGGATCTGTTCATTTGTTTGAGCGAATCCAAGTGATGATAAATAAAGAATTAATTGAAAGTATTTCATTTGTACATACTCAGGTATCTGCCAGGGTCATCATCAAAATAAGGACCTTCCGTAGCATTATAAGAATACATGGCTAGCCATGCAGACTTTATATCTTTTGGATCATAATTTTCAATTTTTCCAGATGCAATATCGTAACCAATATTTGAATCCTTATATAAACAAATTATAATGTTAGAAAACCCTGAATATTTTTTTACCAAAGAATCACAAATCATTCTAAGGCCATTTGATGTTGATCCTTTTTCAACCGTAAGAAAAATTTTACCTTGATCAAACCCTCCATGTAAGCTATCAACTTTAACAATACTAAACGATGGAACTACTAAATTGTCGGGAGTTATTTTAGGTTTTGATTCTATATTAGGCAATCCATTAACTGCAAAAGGAAGAGAGTCGGTAGTTATAGATGCAGAATCAATATTAATAACGATCTTGGCTTCATCATTTTCAATATTGTTGTAATCTGAAATCTCTATATTTTCCTTAGAAATAGTATTACGGCTAAAATAGATAATTAAACTAGTAAAACATGTAATAAACCATAAAATTTTAAAATAGTTGAACTGAAAAATTCTTTTACTTTGGTTATCTTTTTTAATTAGGTTTTCATACTTTTTATCTAATATTTCCTTTTTTTCTTTTGCTTCTTCTAAATTTTTAGTGCCTAGAGAATGAAAAATACGCTTATCCTTTTTACCAGTCTCCAAATTAAAAACATATGTCTGATAGTAAAAGTATCCGTCCCTTCCTTTTTTATATATACTACTCATATTTTCCTTAAAAAGATACTATAAAATTTTTAAGCTAAATAGAAATATTTCCACTAAATAAGTATGGTAGTCATTATTTAACTACCATTTTCTCCTCGTAAAAAACATTTTTGGAAATATTAAAATCCAAATCAAAATAAAAAAAATAAAGGTAGTTTATATAATTAACTACGCTGGATTAATAGTGAAAATATACTTTTATGAATGTTTTTTGTAGCTAAAATACCACTCAACAAATTTAGGGATCCCTTCTTCAATTCCTATTTTTGGATTATAATTCAATACTTTTTTGCTATATTTTATATCAGCCAATGTTGCAGTTACATCCCCAAGTTGCAATGGTAAAAATTTTAATTTTGCTTTCTTACCAACACTCTTTTCAATTATAGAAATCATCTCAAGAATGTTCTCCATTTGATTATTACCTAGATTGAAAATTTCACATGGAAGAGGTTTTTTTATGCATTTCTTTACACCACCTACAATATCTTCAACATATGTAAAGTCTCTACTCATATGACCATTATTAAAAACTGGAATTGGTTCACCTTTAATTATTTTTTCTAAAAATATATATAATGCCATATCTGGTCTGCCCCAAGGACCATAAACCGTAAAAAACCTTAAACCGATAGTATTTAATCCATATAAATGATGATATGCATGTGCCATTAGCTCGTTACATTTTTTTGATGCAGCATACATAGAAATTGGTAAATCAGTATTACTTTTTTCACTAAATGGAAGATTGGAATTTTTCCCATACACAGATGAACTAGAGGCATATATCAATTTTTCAACTTTATAGTCCTTGCAGATTTCAAGTATGTTTAGGAAACCTAAAATATTATCATCAACATATGCTCTAGGATTTTCAAGGCTATATCGTACTCCCGCCTGTCCTGCGAGGTTAATTACTATTTTAGGCCTAAATGATTTAAAAATTTTATATAAATGATTACGGACTTTAATATCATGATTTATAAATCGAAAATTGTCATATGGCAATAGTAAGTTTAAACGATCTGATTTTAATTTTGGATCATAAAAATCATTCATATTATCTATACCCAAAATTTCGCAACCATCTTCTAACAAATTTATACATAAATGCATGCCTATAAAACCTGCGCAACCAGTAATCACTATTTTTTCCATAAAGCTACAAACTCCAGTAGTGAATATTGAGCTCCTCAAAAAATTCTTGCGAATACACTGACTTCACGTCAATTACTATGCCACCAATACGAAGAAGGCGCTTAAAATCATTTTTATTTAAATTAATATATTGTTTGTGGGCTACTGCAACAATTACAACATCTTGATTTGAAATATCTTCAAGCATTACAGGATTTTTCCAAAAATTCTTTTTTATATCATCGGTATCTGCACATTCATCAGTAACTGTTATTTGGCATTTATAACTTTGGAGTCTATTTATAATTGTTTTTACCTTGGAATTTCTTAAATCTGGGCAATTTTCTTTAAAAGCTAATCCAAGTATTGCAATGTTTGCATTAGCAGGGTCTATGTTGTTTTTTTCTAGCTTATTAATTACTTCATTTGAAATAAACTCACCCATTGAATCATTAATCCTTCTGCCTGCTAGAATAATCTCAGGATGATAGCCAACTTGAAGAGCTTTATATGTCAAATAATATGGGTCAACTCCTATACAATGTCCACCTACCAAACCTGGTTTAAATGGATGAAAATTCCATTTTGTTTTTGCTGCTTCTAAAATTTCTTTTGTATTTAAACCTAATTTATTAAAAATAATTGACAATTCATTAATCAGTGCAATATTAACATCCCTTTGCGTGTTTTCAATTACTTTAGCTGCCTCCGCAGCGGCTATAGAAGAAACCGAGTGCGTCCCTGCTAAAATAATTTTGTTATATAGGTTTTTTACAAATTCTGAAGTCTCCGGATTAGAGCCAGATGTAATTTTAATTATTTTTTCAATCGTATGTTCCTCATCTCCAGGGTTAATTCTTTCTGGACTATATCCGCAAGAAAAATCAATATTATATTTCAACTTAGAACTTTTTTCTAAAATTGGAACACATATTTCTTCAGTACATCCAGGGAAAACAGTTGATTCATAAATAACAACATCATTTACCTTAAGGTGTCCTCCAACTAATTCTGTAGCAGTTTTGAGGGGATCAAGATTTGGCTTGTTATCTTCATCCACTGGAGTTGGAACAGTAATTATAAAAACGTTACATTTTGAAATTAAACTTTCAGATGACGTAAAAGTTACCCTATTAAGAATTGAGGAAGTTGGCTGAACGTCATTTTGATTACGATCAAAACCTTTTTGTAATTCACTTACACGTTTTTGATTTGTATCAAAACCGACAACTGAAAAATTTTTACTAAACTCTATTGCTAAAGGAAGGCCAACATACCCCAAACCTACAATACAGATTTCTATATTTTCTACTTTCAATTTATAATTAAAATATGTTTATCATTCAATTCTATTTCCCAACTTATCAACTTTCCCAATCACTTTTCCAGGATTGCCAATAACTAATGAAAATGCTGGTATATTTTTGACCACAACTGTTCCTGCTCCAATTAGAGCATATTCTCCAATAGTAATACCACATAAAATAGTAGAGTTCGCTCCAATACTTACAGACTTTTCAACTATTGTTTTTTGATAAAATCGGGACCCTTGCTGCGGAAATTCTGATCTAGGTAGCTTGATATTAGTAAAAACTATTGAAGGACCACAAAAAACATAATCCTCTAACTCTACCCCCTCATATATTGATACATTATTTTGGATTTTTACACTATTACCAATTTTTACATTATTACCAACATTTACATTTTGCCCTAAAATACAATTCTTCCCAATGCTAGCACCTGATTGAATATGCGAGAAATGCCATATTTTAGTGTTTTCACCAATTATAACATTGTCATCTATGAATGATGATTTATGGCAAAAATAATTTGACTTACGAATTTCGTTTTCCAATTCTATAATTGCCTGCTAGCCTCTACAAGAGTTTTCACAACCTGAAGTCCATGATACATATCAGAAATCTTTAAAGGTTTTCCATCTAAATGATCGATAAAATAAGCTAATTCAATTTCAAGAGGCATTTTATCCTCATGAGCAATGAATTTAACTGGACCATCAAATTTTTTTGGAACACCATTACAGAAATTAAATTTTTTAGAATATAATTTTAGTGGCTTATTTGCATGTGAGTCTTCAAACGATATCATAGCTTCAGAACCAATCACGATTAACCGATGTTCTTTAAATGGGTGTAACCAGCTTACAAAGATATGTCCTTTAACGCCATTGCAGTACTCTAAATGAGTCAATGTGGAGTCTTGAATCCCTTTCTGAAGAAACGAACTACCTATTGATTTAATAGATTTTGGTTGAGAGTTCGTTAGAAACTGAAAAATAGCAATGTCATGAGGAGCAAGACTCCAAAACGCATTTTCTTCGGTTCTTACTTTTCCTAAATTTAATCTATTGCTATAGATGTATTGTAACTCTCCAATATCTCCATTTTCAATCATTCTCTTTATTTTTTTAACTGCAGGATGGAAAAGAAGAACATGCCCAACCATTAAGTTAACTTTATGTTTCTCAGCAAGATAAACTAATTTTTTTGCATCATCCACAGACATAGCCATTGGCTTTTCAACAAGAACATGTTTACCCCTGGAAATTAAAAATTTTGCGATGTCAAAATGTGTTTCTGCAGGAGTGACAATAGAAAAACCATCATACTTTTCATTTAATGCCTCATCAAGGCTTTGATAACCAGAAACATTTGGATATTTGCTGAGAATATATGATAGTCTATCTGCATTTCTTTCTACAACTCCAAAAGATACACCTAATTTATGCAGGGATTTAATATGATTAAAACCCCAATAACCAGCTCCAACAACACAAATCTTTTTATTCATTATTAATTAATCTAATAATTTTATCTTGTTGAGATTGCGTTAAATAGGGATGCATCGGTATTGAAAAAATTTGCTTTGATATCTTTTCAGAAATTGGGAAATCACCTTTTGCATAATTAAGATTATCAAAAACTCTTTGCAGATGTAAAGGGTTTTTATAATATATCATGCTTGGAACTTGGGAATTTTTTAAAAGGCGCATTATTTTATTCCTGTGTGACTCTGAGGTCGCTAACAAAGAATATTGAGCCCATGACGAAATATAACCTTGAGGAATGTATGGCTTACGAAGTTTAGGGTTGATCCTTTCATTATAATAATTTGCTATTTTATTTCTCTGCTTAAGCTCAATGTCAAAAATAGAAAACTTCTCAAGTAGTATTGCCGCTTGTATTGTATCAAGCCTACCATTAATACCTATACGCAAATTATCGTATTTATCTAATCCACTGCCATGTATTCTTATGGAATGCATTAAATCCCTTAACAATTTATCATTAGTGAAAATTGCGCCACCATCTCCATAGCACCCTAGTGGCTTTGCTGGGAAAAAACTTGTCGATGCAACATCACCAAAACCTCCAGACTTTTTATTTCTAATTGAGCTGCCAAAACCTTGAGCACTATCTTGAATTAAAAACAGCTTATTCTCTTTTGCAATTATTTCAAGTAATCTATATCTAGCTGGCAAACCAAAAAGATCAACAGCAATTATTGCTTTAGGAATCAAATTGTTCTTTTTTATATCGTCAACTGCATTTTGAATTTGAGATACATTAATATTAAAAGTCTCTGGATAAATATCAACAAAAACAGGGGTAGCTCCAAGTAAAGAAATAACTTCAGCAGTTGCGATATATGTAAATGTCGTTGTGATAACTGCATCTCCAGGTCCGATACCCTTTGCCATTAGAGGAATGAGTAAAGCATCAGTACCAGAAGAGCATGAAATACAATATTTTACTCCAACGTGTTCTGCTAAAGCCTCTTCTAATTCAAATACCTCAGGACCCATAATGTATTTTCCGTGATTCAGGACTCTATTTATGCGCTTATCAACCCTATCCCTAATTTTTTTTTGCTGCGCATTTAAATCAATAAATTTCATAATTGAAAAATTTAAAATTACTCTGATTTAACAATATCATTTTTAATATAGCCTAGATCACACAGTTTTTGAAAAATTTTTTCAACCAAATATTCAGGTGATTTACTACCATCCGAATTAATAGAAATATCTGGATTTTTAGGTTCTTCATATGGATCAGAAACGCCTGTAAATTCTTTTAAAGATCCTTCTCTAGCCAGTTTATATAGACCTTTTGAATCTCTCTCCTCACATTTACTCAATGAAGTATTTACAAAAACTTCTACATAGCCTCCTAGCTTGGAGATTAACTCCTTATTTTGATAACGATCAGACTCATAAGGTGCGATTGGCGCGCAAATTGCCACCCCTCCATTTTTTGTTATTTCACTTGCTACAAAACCAATACGTTGAACATTGAGGGATCTATGCTTTTTTGAAAAACCTAATTCACTTGATAAATGGGTTCTAACGATATCGCCATCAAGTAAAGTCACTGGGCGACTTCCTTCTTCTAATAATTTAATTAATAATCCATTAGCAATTGTTGATTTACCTGAACCTGATAGACCTGTAAAAAAAATTGTGAACCCCTTCCTTTCTAGAGGAGGTCTTGACCTTTGAAGTTCTTTTGCTACCTCAGAAAACGAAAACCATTTTGGTATATCTTTACCATTATCTAGCATATTCCTTAGTTCAGTTCCTGAAATAGTTTCATATTCAGTGCCTGAATTTAAATCACCTATTTCTTTATATAGTTTTTCCTCTGGTACATATACCATAAATTGAAAAGGAAGCATTTGAATACCAATTTCCTCCTCAAATTTCTTAACTAGCTCCTGTGCTTCATATGGGCCATAGAATGAATCTCCATTATTATTTTTCCCTGGACCTGCATGGTCTCTACCAATAATAATATGAGTACATCCGTAATTTTTTCTTATAATAGCATGCAAAAGAGCCTCTTTAGGACCTCCCATTCTCATCGCAAGCGGTAGCAACGCTAAAAAAGCTGAATTTTTTGGGTACTTTTTTATAACATGTTCATAACACCGTACTCTAGTGTAATGATCAATATCTCCTGCCTTAGTTAATCCAACAACTGGATGTAATAAAAGATTTGCATTTAAATTCTTCATTGATTTTAAAGTCATCTCAACATGTGCACGATGCAAGGGATTCCTTGTTTGAAATGCAATAATTGTATTCCATCCCATTTCTTTCAATTTATCTTTTGTTTGCTCTGGGGAGAGACGATATTGTTTATAATCATAGTGGTTTGGCATAGCTATCTTTTCAACTTTCCCACCTATATAAACTTTACCTCCAAGATTATATAAATAATTTACCGCAGGATGTGATAAGTCCTTAGTTCCATAAACAAATTCAGATTCTTTTGATAAATCTGGTTCCCAAATACTTTCAATAATCATTTGCGAAATTTTGAAGCCCTCACGATCACGCAATAAAATTTTCTCGCCAAGACGAAGACTTTCGGCAAAAGATTCATTTACATCTAAAGTGATTGGAATGGGAAATAGCTTTCCATCCGCTAACCTCATTTTTTCTAGAACAGAGATATAGTCTTTTTCTGTCATAAACCCATTTAAAGGCTTAAAACTTCCGTCTAAAATCATTTCACAATCGCAAATTTGACGCTCATTTAACTTCCAAGATTTCTCTTTCCCAAACATATTTTCCCTTTAATAATTAATCCGAAATTTTTTTAAAGTAGCAGAAACACAAGGTATAATTAATTATGCGTAAGCTAACGAATAATAAATTTAAACAACATTGTACAAACTAAATAATTAAACTGTGTTTTTTATTTATACATATTCCAAGTAGATTCAATGATAGTATCTAAATTAGAAAAATTTTTCTCCCACTTTAAAAAATCCTCAGCTCGAGAAGAACTTGAAACAATTTTGGCCACATCACCATGCCTTCTTCCCTGAATCTTATAAGGTATCTCAATTTTCAAAATACTTTTGGTTCTTTCTATAATTTCTAAAACAGAAAAACCGGTTTCAGAACCTAAGTTTAATATTAAATTGTTAGAATTTTTTCTTAAGTATTCTAAAGCGCTAATATGTGCAACTGCTAAATCGGTAACATGAACATAATCTCTAATTCCAGTCCCATCTTTGGTTGGATAGTCATTTCCATAAATTGGAACAAATGGCTTAACCCCTTTTACCACCTCCATGATTATAGGAATTAGATTTTCTGTATTTTTTTCTTCACCAACTATTCTTTTATTTAAATCAAACCCTGCAGCATTAAAATATCTTAAAGACACATATTTGAGGCCATGTATTTTACCGAACCATTTTAAACTATTTTCTATAGAAAGTTTTGTATACCCGTAATAATTAGAAGGTTTCAATGGATGTAATTCATCAATAGGAATATACCTGGGCTTACCATAAACAGCAGCAGATGATGAAAAAATAAAATATTTTACCCCATAATCAATACAACTAATTATCATATTAAGACTGCCAATAATATTGTTATTAGTATATTTTTTAGGATTAAGCATTGATTCTCCAGAAGCTTTACTTGCCGCCAGATGTATTACTGCATCATATTTATCATTAGTAAATAGTTTTGATAAATCATCTTTTGAATTTATAGACCCGTGAATAAATTTAGTTTTTGGATTTATATTTTCTTTATTTGAAGTTGAAAGATCATCAAACACAGTTACATTGTGCCCACGTCCTAATGCAGCTAAAACTACATGAGATCCTATATAACCAACTCCTCCTGTTACGAGAATATTCACAGAAATATATTATTCTTTATTATTACTAATGCTATAACATGACTTTGTGCTCCTAGGTTATAAATTTCTTGAGGTTTTATCTTTTCTAATAGTCTGTTTAAACTAGAAGGGTCTGTAAGGTCACCGTAATGAAAAAAAAAAGAGTCCGTGTATTTTTTATTTTCAATTATATGATCAATACGTTTAGTATTAAAATTGCTACTTTTTCTCACTAAACCATGTACTGCATATCCTTTTTTTATTAAAAGCTCTGTTAAATAAGAACCATCTTGTCCCGTAACACCCGTAATAAGAGCAGTTTTTTTCATAAGATTATACTAATTACTACCTTTTTTTAATTCAGGAATCGTAATTGCAGTAGTACCAATATGCCCAACTACAATACCTGCTGCTTTGTTTGCAAATTGGGTTGAAATTTTAGGATCAAATCCTGCTATTATACTTGAAGCAAACGAGGCAATTACCGTATCACCAGCACCGCTAACATCATAAATTTCTTTAGCTTCAGAACTTACATGAAACCTTATATCTTTACTTATATACGACATTCCATTTTCTCCTCTAGTTATCAGACATGCTCCTAAGCTTAAATCCTCACAAATTTCTTCCCCTGCAGTTTCTACATCTTCATCAGTAATTAGCTCTCTCCCTATAATTTCTTCAGCCTCTTTAAGGTTCGGAGTAATTACAGAAGCACCATAATACTTACTCCATTTTTTACCCTTAGGGTCGATAAAAACAGGGATTTTAAGTTCTCTAGCTTTAGTAATAATATTATTTACAACTGACTCTGAACAGGTTCCTTTATTATAATCACTAATAATAACCCCATCTAATTCTGTATTCTTTTGAGAAATTTGATTTAGTACTTGATTTAAATTTTGATCGGTCAAATTACTCGCATCCCAATCAACTCGAACAATTTGCTGACCTTCCGCAACAATTCTCATTTTTTCAGTAGTTCGATTAGATTCGGATTCAATTAAATGTTTAATTGAAATACCCTTTTTTCTTAGGTGCTCTTTAATTTTCTCACCAGCTTGGTCTTTTCCTACAAAACTTATTATAGATGCCTGAACTCCTAGGTTTATCAAGTTTCTCAATACATTGCCACATCCCCCAAGACTATATTTTTCTTTAGTAGAACGGACAACAGGGACAGGTGCCTCCGGAGATATACGGTGCACATTACCAAAAATAAATCGGTCTAACATAATATCGCCTACTACTAAAATTTTTGGTGAAACTTCTTGTATTTTATCAACTACGCGCACGAATTATTAAACTATAAAATCTTTTCAAAATAATTAATTGTCTGTTTTAGTCCTTCAATAAGATCAATTTTTGGCTCCCAACTAATTTTTTCTTTTGCAATAGAAATGTCTGGTTTTCGTTGCTTCGGATCGTCTTCAGGTAAGGGTTTAAACACTATTTGCGAACTTGAATTAGTAAG
>MDSZ01229823.1_pt1 | contig 14109 bp, 13 predicted proteins | sample 811201 | NCBI WGS metagenome assembly MDSZ01 (sample SAMN05326647, study PRJNA326480) | marine metagenome | isolation source: seawater | place: Indian Ocean: North | collected 2010
TATTTTATTTTTTTATTAGATTTTTTTTTATCCGTAATATATTCTAGTATTCTAAAATCATCTTTATTTTTAACAATAATAGATTTTGAATTATTAGTAATAAAAGTATTAAATTTACCAGACATCATTTTATTAGTTTTTGAAGAAGAAAATTTTTTAACCCTCCACATCATAATTGAATAATTGAATATTTCTATTGGTTTTAATAATTGTGTCTGCTCAAATTTACCCTTTAGGTTAAAATTTATTGGCTTTTTGTTAAACATGCCATGTAAATTGACTTTATCTGACGTAATTAATGAATCTAATTTTTTTTGATAAAAAAAATTACAAACATCATTTATTTTCTTTACATTTAATAATGGGTCTATTGAATTTATCCAAGTAATATAATCAAAACCAGGAAATTTTTCTATAAAATCTGATATTAAATCATCACTTTTAATATTAGATTTACCTAATTTTTTTGGTCTTAGGTAAAAATCTACTTTGTTCAACTCTGCAATTTCTCTAAAAACTAAATGATCTGAATTTAAAACTATTTTCTTAAATTTTTTACTTTTTTTTGACGATTTAATAACATAGGTGATTAAAGGAATTGAATTTAGTAAAGCAAGATTCTTAAATTTTAATCTAGTACTACCTATTCTTGCAGGAATCATTGCTATATTTTTTTTAATTATCATATTTTAATTATTTTTCCTCCATTAATTAAACTTTTACTAGCTGATTCAATTACTTTAGTCGAAATAATTGATTCTTTAAATGAAGGTATAGTTAAAGGTTTAGGATTTTTTATATTCAAAATTTTTTTTTCAAATATAAAATTTAAATAAGAGGTTACACTATCAATTCCATAACCTGACCAAAAATATTCTCCTAATTTGCTTCCAAATAAATGGCAAAAATCTAAGTTAGGAGTTCCAAAATTCTGCTTATCAAACAATGTTCTAATACCTCTCTCTTTTTGATCAGCTTCAAATCTTCCTTCAGTTCCTACAAACTTAATTTTTTGATCAGACATAGCGCTAGAATTGTTGGGATCAATCCAATTACTCAAGATTACCTGATTAAAACGATCATTATTTTTTTCCCATAAAATATTACATTGAACAGAGTCGTGAACATTGATTCCATTTTTAACTAACCATTTTTTTTGACCAATTACACTTACTTCTGTCGGAGTATATTCAGTAATAAAGCTAATTAAATCTATATAATGAATTGCCAAATACTGTAGTATATTTGATTTAGTTACCCAATTTCTAAAAACTGTTGATGGTATAGTTTTTCTCTGACTATATTCAGTCCATGTATATAAAGGTTTTCCTAATTTACCAGTTTTGAAAATATCTTTTAAATATATATTTTGCCTATCAAGTCTTTTATGGAATTCAACGTAGCAATTTAGTTTATTTTTTTCAACAATATCTATAAGTTTTAATCCTTCTTTCTTAGTTGGTGTAAATGGCTTTACCATTAAACAATCTATTTTATTTTTTATACAATCTAAAGCTGCTGAATAATGTAAATGGTCAGGGAGAGCAATAATTGCACAGTCAATTTTATAACTATTAATTATTTTAACATATTCTTTATTTGAAACTTTAGAGTTTGAAGCTGGAAAAATTGAATAATCTATATAAATACCAGATATTTTATAAATTTTTTTAATTATATTATCTATAGTTTTGTGATTCTTAGGATTAGTACCGACAATAAATATTTTAGAAACTGATTGAGTTTTTCTCTGAAATTCTATTATGGAAGGAATTATTGTTCCGTATGTCTCTGTGCCTCTTCCTGTCACATACATACCCGTTCCTATGATTAAAATATTCATCGTGTTATAACTTTATCTTCACCAAATTTATTTTTATATATTTTTATGGCATTTTCTATAGCTATCTCTTTTTTTAAACCTTTTTTTAAGTTAGCATCAATATTATCAATTAGATTAATACATCTATTTAAGGCATTACCGTCGCGAAAGGGATCAATATTATTTATAAATTGAGACCAATTTCCAACATTATTATTATTTTTAAAAAATAATTCGTTAACTTTATTCCAAAGTATATCAAGATCATTAAATATAATATTTTCTTTATTAGTAGCTATTATATCAGAATCATAATTATCGATATTGTTGTATATTATTGTAGGAATATCACATAATGCAGACTCTATAGCTGCAGTGCAAGAATACAACATCGAATTTACAACTAAGTCAGAAGCTAGAGCTACTTGTGATGGAAAATTTTTTCTATTTTTTACAGATGGATTATCCAAATCTACAAAAATTTGTAACCTTTTTAAACTTATGGCGGTTTTTAGTTTGGGATTTAAGTTACTAAATTTAGTATTGAATAAAATATTACCATCATTGATTTTAAATATTGAATTGTCTAATTTTGGCTTAAAAATCATACATAGCCATTCATTTTCAATTATTTTATCAAGAAAGAATTCATATAAGTGATTTAAATATTTTGAATTTAAAAAATCAGATAAATTATTATTAAAGCCATTATCAAAAAAAGTTATAATTTTGATATCTGGTGTATTACAAAATTTAGACCTTATTCTGTTTGATGCTTTTTTATGTTTTATAAACATATGATCATCTATATAGCCGGTTACAATATTATATTTACAAAGAGTACCATTAGAAAATTCCTTGTTAATAAATTGTAAACTTGATGCAAAAAAAATATCTGAAGTAAATTTGCCATATGATGGATAATTAATATTGAATGTAGTTTGGTAAAATATAGATATTCCATTGAAATTTTTTATAGAGGATATACCTGCAATAGTTCTAAAATCGAATCTTGAATTTGTAATAAAAAATTTGATGCTGTATTTTTTAAAATAATAATTAAATTTAGATTGATCAATAAAAAAGTTTAAAAAATATTTCTTATATATAATATTATTTAAATTTTTAATTATAGAAAAAATTTTATATTCAATAAAATATTTATTAAAGTAAAAAATATTATATTTATTTAAAATATTATTATTTTTAATATTATTATCATTATTGCTAGCTAAAAAAAATATTTTTTTATTATCATAATTATTTAACCATAAACCTAATTTAAATAAATTTTCATTAACATTATCAAATAAAATATTATTTTTTTTTATGTTAGATTTTTTATAAATATTGTTTGAAATTAATTTAAAAAATAACAATTTTATAATTACTTTAAAAATATTTTTTATATTTCTTTCAATTAAAGAAATAATTGATATAGTGGATTTTAGTTTAATTTTTTTTGCATAAAATTTTTTTAGTATTGATTTATATTCACTATTTTTTAAATAAATTATTTTTTTATTAGTAGAATTGTTAATAACATAATTTAAAAATATAAGATTTCTATATAAATTATCCTTATTATTAATCTCGAATATTAAATTATTATAATAATATAAATAATCTTTATTTTCATTTCGATTACCTAAAATATTATCAGATATTAAATTAAAATCTTTATAAACAACTTTAAAAAATAATTTATCTGTTATCTCAATTTTTTTTACAATATTTATTTTTTTGAAAAAGAAAGTAATTATTTTAAATAAAAAACTAGTATTTTTATATTTAAATACATAAATTCTATTATTTTTATTAAAATATTTAAAAATAATTATTAAAAAAAAAAATAAATTTAATTTTGTAAAATAAATGTCTTTAACTGAATTTTTCAAATAATAGATCTCCCTCCATCAATTAATAAATTTTGACCAGTTATGTATTCAGATTTTTCTGAAGATAAAAATAAACAAAGATATGCAATGTCGCTAGGAGAAGCAAATCTTTTAATAGGATTATCTTCAATATATCTTTTAATAAAAATTTTATTATTAGTTAAATCTTTTTTGTTAAAACTTTTTACCCCACCAGGACAGATTGCATTAACTCTTATGTTATAACTTCCATAATTAACAGCTAGCTGTTTTATCAAATTTGAAACACCACCCTTTGATATAATATAAGGAAAATTCTCCTCAATTTTTAAATTTTTATATAATTTTAAGTTTTGAGCGTATAGTCCATAAATAGAGTTTAATATTACTAGTGAGCCCTTTTTTTTCAATTTCATTTTATCTAAAATAATTTTTGATATCCATGCTGTTGATAATAAATTTGATTCTAAAATTTCTCTTAATACATTTAACTTAATTTTTTTAATACTAAGATTAAGCCATTCTTTATTTTTTGGATAAGAACTATTGATAAAAAAATTAGGTATTTTGTATTTATTAAGTATTTCATTTAAATTATCTTCTATATTCTCAATATCTCCGCAATCAAAATATTCATACTTGATTTTAGAATTTTTAATTTTTGGCTTTTGAATATCTAAAACTAGTATATTAGATTGGTTTTTAACTAATTCGCTAACTATAGATTGTCCAATAAGTCCACTTCCTCCAAGAACAATACCGAAAACATTTTTTAATTTTAAAAAATCATTTTTCATTTTTTTTTAATATCGCTTCAACTAATAACCAATCAATTTCATTATCTATATCAATACCTGAGAATCTTTTCAATTCTATAAATCCAGTTCTCCTAGTTAAAAGATTTTTATAATTGATTTTATTAAGTATTTTATTTCTTTTCCAAATATAAATAGCTCCATTTAACTCATATACATTTGGACTTGACTGTCTCGTAAAATATTTTTTTTTAATGTCTTTAATATATGCTATCTTATTATTTTTAATTTCTATCATGTTAAAATATGGATTTTTTTTTGATTTATTTATACTTATTAAATTTTCGTATTTATGTTTAATAATTTTATTAATAGCTTTTCTTATATCTTTTAAAATTCTTAATGGTGTTGTTACATCTAAATCAACAATATAATCATATTTAATTTGGTATTTATTTTCTAAAAATAATAAACCATGTTTAATAGCATCTATCTTGCTTGAATTGTCTTTTGCAAGTGAGGAAGGTCGTTTAACATAATCAATATTATATTTTTTAGATAAGTTTAATGATTGCTTTATTTCATCTGATGAAATTAAAATATTATTAAATTTATTTTCTTTCTTTGCTTGCTTTATAGTTCTTTCAATCAATGAAATTTTATTAATTTTTTTAAAATTTTTATTTTTAATGCCTTTTGAATTTTTTCTTGCACAAATTATACATGCTATTTTCATAATTTTTTAATTTTATCGATAATCAAATTAATGTTTAGAGCTTCATTAAAATCACAAAGTTTACTAAAATTATTATTTAGAAAATATCTAAGCTGAGTTTCATATGTTTTTTGCATTTCATTTTTTGAGAATCTAATAATTTTATTACTTTTCTTACTAATAATTTTAATTTGATTTTTTAAAAAATCAGCTTTAATAGAAAAAGTTTTAGTGTCAATCACAATATTTCTTTCTTCGTTTCTTGAATTATAACTTAATTCTAATGAAAAAATTGCTTTTGATTTAATTAAACCATTTATGTATGCATAGTCTTCAGAGCTAATTTGTAAATTTGATATTTTATTTGTAAATGCATATTTTATTTTGATAGGGCCAAATAAGTAAGAAAGATAATCTATTTCATGACTCAGATCTAATAAAACTCCTCCTCCTAAATATTTTTCTGCACTATAATAATTCTTGTAATTTTCATTTCTCCAATTTGGCAAATAACTATTACACTTAATTCTAATATTATAAATACTATCTATCCTGACCTTTTTTTTAATAAAGTTAATTATCGGATGTTGTCTAATATTGTAAGCAACATAAATATTATTTTTATTAAATTTTATATTTCTAAATTTTTCAAATAATGGTTTTTCAACTAAAATATTAATATTATTAAAATTTTTTTCTAAATATAATAAATATTTGTAATGTAAAAATGTAGGATTAGATAAAATTATATATTTGGGATTGATATTTTTTAAATCTTTAATATCATTAATAATGTTATAATTTTTTAATTTTTTAGAAGATAGCAAATAAAGATTTTTTCTCAACTTTAAATTTTCTAATATTTTAAAATGTTTTGATCCAATAGATCCAAATCCTATGATTACTATATTGCCTTGCATTTTTAAAACAGTTTAGAAATAGTTTTTTGGTACTGTGACCAACCTCCAACATCCATCCAATTTTCATCACTTAAAGGAAATACACCTATTTTTATTTTTCTTTTTTTAAGCATATGGATAAATTGGTTAAAGTCTAATTTTCTATTTTTAGGAACTAATTTAATTAAATTTGGGTTAATAATATACAAACCTGTATTTATTAAAAAATCAAATTTGGGTTTTTCATTAATTTTTTTTAAAGATCCATTTTTTAATAATTCTATAGATCCATACGAAATTTCAAATTCTTTAGAAGAAGCTGCAATAGTAAGATCAAAATTATTTTTTTTATGAAAATTATAAAATTCTAAATAATTTATTTTAAGAATTGTATCACAATTAATAACAAAAAAAGAGTCTTTAAATTTATTACTAAACAAACTTAAAGATCCTATTGTTCCTAATTCATTTTTTTCTGTCACAAATTTTATATTATTATTATTTTTATTTTCTAATAGATAAGATTTTAAGATTTTGCTTTTATAATTAAGAGAAATATAAAAATTGAATATATTAAATTCATTAAAACCATCCATAATATGCTCAATTACTGTTTTATTGTTAATTGGGATTAATGGTTTGGGCAATACGTCTGTAAAAGGTTTCATTCTTTTACCCTGACCTCCAGCCATTATTATAACTGAAGCATTAATATTATTATTTTTTTCTATAATAAAATCATAGTTCATTTTTAAATCAATTATCTTTTTATTTCTATTTATAACCGGAATAATGTCTAATTTCTTTTTTAAGAAAATTTTTTTACATTCTTTATCTGTGTATTCATCTTCATAAAAAAAATATGGTTTTCTATTATAAATTTTACTTATATTTTCAGAGAGACTAATTTTCTTTAAAATGGATCTTCTGATGTCACCATTACTTAAAGTGCCTATAAAATTATTATGACTATCAAGAACAATAAGACATTTATTACCTGTTTTATCAAATTTTTTTAAAGCAATATTTAGTGTTGAATTCTTATGTATTGAGTATTTATTTAGTGAATTAAATGTCATAAAATTTTTTTTCTAAATTTATTGGATATTTTATTTTTAAAAGTTCTTTAATTATTTTAATAGCAGAATTATTTTTTTTATATGGATTGTTTAATTTATTATTCATATTGAATGATTTTAATATACTATTTTTTATTTCATTAGCGTTTACTTTGCAATCTATAACGTTTTTTGTTTTAAATCTTCCATTTTGTCTATTTCCTATATTTACTATTCCAATATTAAATGATGGAGCCTCTATAATTGCACTAGAAGAATTTCCTACTATACAATCAAAATTTTTAAGAAATGAATAATAATTTATTTGACCGAGTGATTTGAATAAATAAGCATTATCAAAATTTCTTTCGAATTTTATAAATTCTTTAATAATATATGAATGTCCCATATCAGAATTTGGGTATGTAATTACGATTGTAAATTTATTTAATTTCTTAAGAGCTTTTATTAATTCATCTGTCTCAATTTTTGTAACTTTGGAATTAATTGTTGAGGGATGTAAGCAAACCATAATTTTTTTTTCAGAAAAATTAATTTTGAATTTTTCTTGAAGTTGATTTGCAGAAAGTAGTTTTTGTTTATTTATATTTTCTAAAGATAATGAACCGATATTGAATATTTTATTTTTGTCCTCACCCATTTGAATTAATCTTTTTTTACTAACTTTATTAGATACAAAATGGTAATTAGAAAATTTAGAAATTGAATGTCTTAAACCTTCATCTATTGAGCCTTCAGATGTATCTCCGCCACCGATATGAGCTATCGGTATGTTGTTAAAGTAGCTTGCAATTGCAAAAGCAAAAATTTCATACCTATCTCCAAATAAAATTGTAATGTCTGGTTTTTTCTTTAAAAGAAAATTTGAAAATTGACTAATTCCAGAATTTAATGAATTAATAATGTCTTTTTTTGAATCAGTTTTATTATGTATTCTAATTTTTGTAAAAATATTAAAACCATCATTTTTTAATTCTTTTATTGTTAACCCATGTTTCGAAGATAAATGTGAACCAGTTACAACTAGGTGAAGGTTGATTTTATTATTTAAGGTTAATTTTTTTATTAATAACTTTAAATAACCATATTCAGATCTTGAGCCTGTTACAATTATTATATTTTTTTTATAATTTGATTTTTTCATTGTACTCGTATTTTTTCTTCGCTTTTTTACCTAATACTTTATTAATTTTCATTGGACTCATACCGTTTCCAGGCCTTTTAAAAGTGACATTATTTAAAGTGAAAATTTCACCTTTATTTATTTTTTTTGATGCCACAATTGACTTTCTAACAATATTTTTATTTTTAATTTCACTTTTAGAAGGTTTTTTTATCTTATCTCCTAAAATAGTTTCAGTATTTCTTATAGCTGTAGTCATAATTTTGAATTCTTTTGGATCTAGACTCGATGAATGATCGGGGCCATTTAATTTTTTATTTAGTGTAATATGCTTTTCAATAAATTTAGCCCCTAATGCAACTGCAATAATTGGTACTTCCCAACTTTTTGAATGATCTGAGTATCCAATATTCACATTAAGTTTACTGCTAATAGTTGATAATACTTTCATGTTTATATCTGTTATAGGCGATGGGTATTCAGAATTACAATGCAAAACAGTAATATTTTTTTTATTTGTTCCGTTATTAATTAAAATATTTATAGCTTCTTTAATTTCTCTTAATGTTGATATTCCCGAAGATAATAATACTTTTTTCCTTAATTTACCGATTTCTTTTAACAAAATATAATTGGTTATTTCTCCAGAAGGAATTTTAACATATGTAAATCTTATTTTTTTAAGTGTTTTCAAACTCTCAAGATCAAAAACAGAAAAAAGAATCTTTATTTTTTTATTTTTTGCATATTCTTTTAAAATTAAAAAATCATTAAATTTTAATTCATTATTTTTTAAAAGATTAAATTGTTTATTACTTAGATTTTTTGTATTTTTTTTTTGATAATTAGCTAATTTCGATTCTTTTGTTACTAATTCTTTAGTATTATATAATTGAAATTTTACAAAATCTGCACCAGCTTTTTTTGAACAATCAATTAATTTTTTAGCAATTTTTATACTGCCATTATGATTTATACCTGCCTCAGCAATTATTATAGTTTTCATTTAAGTTAAATAAAAGTATTATCAGGAATCTCTTTAGATATTCTAGATCCTGATTTAATTACACAGTTATTACCAATCTTAATATTCTCATTAATAATACTTCCACTTCCTATAAATGTTTTATTACCTATTGTACAATTTCCATTAATTATAACCCCAGTAGAAATATGTGAGTAGTTTCCTATTTTAGAATCGTGCTCTATCAAACATTTTGTATTAATAATCGAAAATTTTCCAATCTTTGTATTAGAATTCACCAGCGCGTCATGCATAACTATTGTACCATCATCTATAATTGAATTACTTGAAACATAGGCTCTACTTGAAATTATTATAGGAAATTTATAATTTTCTTTTTGAAACATCGATATCAGTTTAATTCTAATATTTGGGGATTTTATTTGCCCTATACCAATAATTAGATTATTACAAATTTTCTTTTTAGAAATTAAATCTTTATCTTTACCTAAGTATTTTAAATTAATTTTATTATCTTTTTTCAAATCAGTATATCCTATTACTCTGTATTCACTTTTTGATTTTATTACATCTAAACAAGATCTAGAATGACCTCCTCCTCCAATAATTATTAATTTAGTCTTCATAATATTTTGTCATCAATTTATTAATTGATTCATATACATACTTTTGATCTTTATAATTGATATCAACGCCACTTGGTAATAATATTGATTTTTTAATAAGTTTATTGACTTTTTTTAAATTATATTTTTCACATATTTTATATGCTTCTTGTAAATGATTTGGATACCATAATGGGCGAATTAATATTCCTAAATTATTCATCTTCATTATTATTTCTTTAAAATGAATATATTTTATGCTTCTTTTAAGAATTATAATATTTAACCAATAGTTAGATTGTATATAATCAGGGTATTTACATAATATAAAATATTTATTCTTCTCAAAAAGATTAATGTAATTATTGTGAATTATTTCTTTAATTTTGATAAATTTTTGAATTTTCTTCAATTGTGCTATCCCAACTGATGCATGCAAGCCTGACATTCTATAATTATAACCAGTCTTATTATGTTTAAAAAAAATACCATCATCTTTAGCTGTGGTGCCTAGATACTTTATTTTGTTATAAATTGATCTATTATTTGTAATTATAGCACCACCACCGCCACTAGAAATTATTTTGTTTGCATTAAAAGATAGACAACCTATGTCACCTTGGCTACCAACATGAATTTTTTTATTATTCTTTTTTAGAAATACTCCTAATGCTTCAGCTACATCTTCAACAACTTTAATATTTTTTGATTTACAAATCTTTATTAATTTACTTATGTCGGTTGCAAATCCAAAAGGGTGCACAATAATAATTGCTTTAATTACTTTTTTAGTTTTTCTATTAAATGTATATTTTGTTTTTTTTATATTTTTAGTAAAAGTATTTTCTTTTAAAAATTTAATTACTTCTGTGATATTTATTATAAAATCCTTATCGTTGTCAAAAAATATTGGATTTGCTCCTACATATCTAATAGAGTTTATTGTTGCTATAAATGTTAATGAAGGCACAATTACCTCATCATCTTTTTGCACGTCTAATGAAGCCAATGCAAGATGTAAAGCTGATGTTCCATTAATTGTGGCAAAACAATATTTATTTCTTGTATAAATTTTTATTTTTTTTTCAAACTCAATCACTTCATGAGATTGAGAAGATATATAATTTGTTTTAATTAAATTAGAAACTTTAATATTTTCTTTTTTATCAAACTGAGGGTTATGTAATATTATATTTTTTTTCATGTAACTTGAAAAGTTATTTTTTTTGAAACAAAATACTTTTTTAAATTTGATATAATAATTTTTTCATTTTCTATAACATCTATATATTTAGATAATTTAATATTATTGGTTAAAATATCCTCTAAATATTTTTTTGATAAATTACTTTGTAGATCTAAATTAAAGTAATTCTTATTAATATTTTTATTATCAATGCTTAAGCACATATTCTTATTCTCATAGATTATATATATAATTTTTTTATTATATATCTTAATTTGGTGGCCGTTAATGTTGAACGAATTAATATTATCAATTAATGACAATTTATTGTGATTTTCATCATAGAAAATCATTGAACCATAAATATCAAAATAACCATCTCTTTTAGATTTGTAAATTTCCTCAAAATTATTTTTGTATAGTTTAATACTTTTGGAATTATTAAGAAATAAAAATAAATCAATCATGTGAAGACAATTACTTGCTAGTCTCCAGTTATAACCACTCACTTCAAGATTTGTATTTAAGCATTTATTTTTTATACTATTATAACCTTTGTAATATCTCCTAGGGTAATTAACGTAACTATTAATTTTATTTTTTAAAATTAATTTTTTTGTATGATTGTAATATGTAATAGAATTAAAGACAATTTTTTCAAAAATTATATTTTTTACATTTTTTAATTTAATAAGCTCTTTGGTCAATTTATATCTAGATTTTGAGTCGGTTGATAAAATAGATAGAGTAATATTTTTTTCATTAAAATCAGATAAATTTTTAAATAAATAAATATTATGAAAATAATGATTATTTTTTAAATTTCTAAAATAATTTAGAAATTTTTTATCTTTTTCTATTAAATAAATGTTTAATTTTTTTTTTATTTTGAGAATACTTTCTAAATGCCTTTTTCCTATATTCCCAACACCAATTATGCAAATATTTATTGGCATTATTTTTTCAATTTAGATAATAATTCAACACTTTTTAATGAATCTTGTAAGTTTGAAGATGGCCAAAAATTTTTTTTATAAATTAACATTTTTTTAAAACTAATAATTTGATTATAGAAACCTGGTTTAAATTTAATGTCATATGAAGATGGTTTTATTTTATGCTGTTTTAGATTTGAATCAATATAAGTGGCAGTTTCTAATGGTCTATATATGATTACACCTTTATTAAAATAAATTTTAATTGACCATCCATCAGGATTGTCCCAATAACTTGAAAAATTACAAAGTATACCTTTCTTTGATTCAAGATAAGCATCAATATTATTTAATTTATTTTTTTTATAGTTAATTTTCTTTATATCACCACATAAAAAAATAATTAAATCAACTAGATGAATAGTATTCATGTAATGCCAACTATTTTTTATTTTTTTGTCTTTATTATATACCCAAAACCTTTCATTAGCCTCAATAATTACTTTATTAATTTTTTTGTTTTTAACTATTTTTTTTAAAGTTTCACTAATAACTGAATAAAACCTCCTATTATAACCGACCATATTTAAAGAATTATATTTTTTACTTTTTTTTGCTAAATATCTAGCTTGAGCCAAGTTTAAACCCGCAGGTTTTTCTGTCAAAAATGGTTTTTTCGTTTCTAATACTTTATTTATTATTTTAAAAATATTATCGTATGATACGCACACTAAAAAAGCATCAATTTTTTCATAATTTATAAAATTCTCAAAATTATCAAAAACCTTATCGATATTGTATTTTTTTGAAATTCTTATTGATTTTTTTTTTGTTCTAGAAAAAACAGCAATTACATCAAGATCACTAATAATTTCTATTACTGCAAGATGTTTTTCAGCAATGTTACCTGCGCCTATTAAGCCAATTTTTAATTTAGACACTGTAATCGTCTTCATTAAATTTATCTATGTTTTCCTCGTACCAGTTTATTGTTTTTTTTAGATTATTGTCAAAATCTCCTTTTGGTACCCAATCTGTAAATTGTTTTAGTTTTGAATTATCACATATCAATTCATTTACCTCACTTTTATCTGGCCTAGCTCTCTTCTTATCAAAATTAAAGTTAAGATTAAAATTAGTAATATTCGATACTTTTCTTACTATATCTTCAATTGAGAAAGAAACACCTGAACCAACATTAGTTATTTCTCCAATGAATTTATTAGAATTTAAACATTTTTCAAACGCTGTACAAGTATCGGGTACAAAAGTAAAATCTCTTAATGATTTGATATTTCCAAGTTTGATATTTTTGTTTTTTTTAATAGCTTGTAAAATAATAGTTGGAATTACAGCTCTTACTGATTGTCTTGGGCCAAAAACATTAAAAGGTCGAATAATTTTTACAGGAAGTTCAAAAGAATAATAATAAGACATACTAAGTTGATCTGCTGCAACTTTTGATGAAGCATATGGAGATTGAGGATTAATTCTGTGATTTTCATTCATAGGTTTTTCTAAAGCTGAGCCGTATATTTCACTTGTTGAAGTAATAATAATATTATCAATAGAATGTATTTTTGCTGATTCTAATACATTATAAGTGCCCTCTATATTTGTCCTTATATATGCTAAAGGAGAAATGTAAGAATATGGAATTCCTATAAGTGCAGCTAGATGAATTACTTTATCACATCTTTGAATAGTTTTATTAACTATATCAAAATCTCTGATATCACCTAAAACAAACTCAATATCTTTTTTATATTTAGAATTATTAAGCCAACCATGGTCGTTATTAAAATTATATTTATCGAAAGCAATTATTTCATTATTATCATGTAATAGTTTTTCAACTAGATGAGAGCCTATAAAGCCATTTGAACCACTTATAAATATTTTTCCCATACTTTCCTCAATCTATTTTTATTACAGTTGATTTATTATTAGTAAACTTATAATTAACCTTTTCTAACCCTTTACCTTTAAGTGACTCAATTATTTTATTATGATTTTTTTTTTCGGAAATTAGATATATGAACCCACCTCCGCCTGCTCCTAAAATTTTTGCACCGTATGCATTATTATTATATAATATTTCAATAATATTATCTATTTTTCTATTTGA
>MDSZ01245029.1_pt1 | contig 14107 bp, 13 predicted proteins | sample 811201 | NCBI WGS metagenome assembly MDSZ01 (sample SAMN05326647, study PRJNA326480) | marine metagenome | isolation source: seawater | place: Indian Ocean: North | collected 2010
AGCACCCGGAGGAGCGCCTCCCGGTCAGATGCCCGGTGGACAGATGATAGTCCCCCCGTCGCAACCCGGAGGTGAGGGGGCTGGCATAAGGACACCACAAGGGCCAGCGAGCCCGCAGAGCAGAACCAGTCCGGGCATCGGCTCTCCTGTCACAAGCGTCCAACAGAGGGGGCCACCAGATTCACAAGCACAGAAAAATCAAGAGGGAATCTCCAACGCTCGGCGCATCAGAGGGGCATAGTTGATATATTGAGCATATACTCGGATGGGGCAGTGAGTATCATGGACATAGAAAAAATGGACCCAATGGTGAGGAAAATGGGCGTTCACCAAGAGGCATTTCAGAAGGCTTTGGAAGAGGGAGACGCAGTGAACGCTAGGCTTCACCTAGTTGAGATAAAGAAGTTTGCAGAGTACCTAGACGACGATTTGACCAGTTCTATCAGGAAATCCGAGAATCTAGAAGACCTATCTGGAGTCGCTAACTTCGCTGGTGGTGTACCACTAGCAAAGTTCAATGAGACTGGGTCTAACTTCGATGTATCACAGAGAGACTCGGTTCTACCGGGCTTCATTCCTGCTGCCCGCTCTCACGGACAGATAAAGAAGCACGCTGGGACATTCGGACGACGCGTGTAGGTGATTCTTTGAGTGAAGAGCAAAGTGCAGTAGACAAACTGATGAACACTCTCATCACCAAGATGGAGACTATGGACAACGAGTTGCAAGAACTCAGATTCATGGTGAAGTCACCTCAAGCACTTCTGAGAAAGGCTGGCTTCGTTCCCGTAAACACACCTCTCTCAGAGGATGTCATGCCAGATGGCTTCCGAGGAGATGAGATACTCAAGGAGGCCAGTGATTCTCCAGACAATTATTCCAATGAGGAAATTCACACCATGTCGTGGGAAGACATTCACGAGATGGCCGAGCAGTATAGAGAAGTAAAGGAGTTGTATTAATGAAGCCGAGATACGAAGAGACGTCAAAAGAAGTAGACAGGATTTTGCGGAAGGCGAAGAGCCTCGCTGATAGAGCGGACAAGATAGAGAAGGAACTCGTCAAGAACGTCACTTCGTACACAACGCAACCGCACAGTCCTGAGTTTCACATAGTGCAAGGCGAGAGTTCTAGGCACATGTTCTACTACACCAATCAGTCCACCTTAGACTCAGAGAGCATAACCAACAAAGGAGCAACCAGTTCCTCTGTGGATATGGATGGGCTTGCCAAGAAACTAAACGTCCATGATGAAAACGTCAAGTTGGATGACGCTGGTGGAAAAGACCCTTCTGCACAGTCTCTTGAGTGAGGGGCTGAAATGGGTAGAGTCCTCGTCAAAGGCGTAATCAGAGCATCCGTCTGTGGAACTTGTGGTGGTGACTCTCACACTGGGTGCAAATTACACAAGATGCCTATGTCTCAGTGTCCACAATATCAAGAGGCGTAGGAGATGTTAGCGTGCGAGAGGATGCATTACAGGTCTATTTGAGACACCGAGATGCATTCTTCAACGCCATAATCAAATCCTCTGATTACCAAGAAGAGGCTTTGGAATACACCGATTCGCTCATCAATCTCCAGAATCACGACATAGACATACCAGTCAGTTGGGCGGACAAAGTCTGTGTGGATGTGATAATGAAAATAGACGAAGAAGAGGAAAGGGCATCTAAAAATTGGGAGGAGATGATGCGAGACAACCCCTTCAGGGAAAAACAACAAGACTGGGATGCGAGCGATTCTAAAAGAGCGAAGAAGAAGAGAAAGCAAGCCTTCGCTGAAGACGAAGGAAAGGGCGCTCTTTACTCTAGGATAGCAGCGGCAGAGGAGGGCAAACACGTATTCTCCGCTGAACCCGGCATCAGAGGTGGACAATACACGACAGCGGTCCATCACTACGACCTCGCTTCACTCTGGCCCGAAGTAGCAGATGGCGCTCCCCTCAATGGGCTTCACTTCTTTCACCCATTGGTTCATCCTCTGAGAAAAAAGGATGCGTCAAATGGTCTACCAGTATTCGCAACCATGCTCGCTGGTAGAGTCTGGAAGGACGACTGGGACAATGGAACCAGCATCGCAGAGAGGGAAGCCGCTTTGGACGAGGCTCTTGAGCGAGCCAACATACAGAGTCCGATGTTCGCAGGGATGAAGACCGCTTTCTCCACCAAGAGGAAAGACGAGATGGAGAAACTGGAGGAGGAGACCAAGAAGAAGCATGGGGATGACAAGTCCTTCGGCGACCTCGATGAAGAGGAACAGGCTCGAATGACAGCAAAGCACACCGAGAGAGACCACAACATGCTAGGTTCTCTGCTCAGTGGCCCACAAGGACATCATCACGAGCATCTACTCTATGAGAGGGATTACAACAGGTGGCATGAAAATCAGGATGAGGATGTCAAAAGCCTCTCTGAGTCTGACAAGAGAGCGATGCACATGTTCGAGAGGCAAAAGGGTTGGGCCTCTGGTGACTGGGAGGACCATCTCATGGATTTGGATGACCTTCCAGAAGAGACAGTGTCACAACAGATAGCGAAAAAAGAAGCGATAGACCAGATGAACCAATACAGTTGGGACACTTTTGGTATTCCCAACTACACAGACCTAGACCAAGAGAAGCAATTGGAAGTCAGAAGGGAAAGGTTAGGAACCAAGAGATTCAGTCACGACTTAGGCTGGCTAGGTCTCAATCTCGGTCTACAGTGGCTGAATCCGAAAGAGAGGAGCCAAGTGGTAGAACATCTCTTGAAGAATGGAGCCAATCACAATGACCATCAGGTCATAGAACTCGAAGACAAAACGAAAATCCCTATGGGTCATTTCGTCAGGAACTTCCTCACCAATGTAATGCAGGAATACAAGATGACACAAAGAGGGCATACCAAACTATCACCTAACCTTCCTAAATACCCGGAGAAGGAGACAGACATAGGCAGTCGCGCAGAAGACGAAAGAGGTGCTACTCACAATGCTCTGATGAGCGTAGCGCCAGACAGATTCGAGAACTTCATGGGAGAGATGCTAGGCTTTCCTCTGGAGGTGAAGAGCAAAGACGGCAAGACAGTATCGACACGCGATTTCAAGGGAAGGAAAGTCCCATTGGTGGGTCTAAGAAATAGCGCACACTTCCGAAGTAGAATCAAACACCACGCCAAAGAGGGAGGAAAGCCCGATGAGGATGGAAATCCAACAGGACACGATTTCCCGATATGGGCCGCTATGAGAGAAGCGCGTGAGGCTGTTCAATCTGTATTAAAAAATACACGTGGACCGACTTCCAGAGTAGAGGATGACTTTCACCTACAGGACTTACTAGACTTGACAGGCTGGGAGATAGACCGAGAGGGCAATCTGGTTGAGTCTGAGCAACACAAATTCTTCGACAATTGGGAGCCAGAAGGCCCGCACAACCTCACTAAAGAAGAGATGGAGGAGATTATGGATGCTAGAAACTCCTATCTTGGTTTCGCTAGGGATGAAAAGCCCAACAGAGACATCATCAGTCATTATCTGACTGGTCACAATGGACCTGAGAGCGAAAACGAATTCTACCATGTAGACGCTGATGGTCATGCTAGAGGAAGAGGAGACCACATCGGGGCTTTCTTCGAGGGAGGTGGTTATCCTATGCTCAACAATCACTATCTTGAGGCGATTGCCTCGATGCTGACTCCAGATAGTCTGAATTATGACAAAACCCATCCACAATACTTTCCCGCTCAGGGTCTATTTGGCACTATAGACAGTTCTGGTAACGTACAAATCGCCCCAGACATGATGAGACTATTGGCTCCCATAGTCAAAGAGGCGATGAACGTAAATGACAGGTCCGCTCAAAACCTAGTGAATGCCTTTTCCATCCACGAGACCACTGCTCCAAACGACCAGTTCTCCATAGAAAGGGGTAAGAAAAGCCCGCGAAACAACAAGAACTGGTTCGCAGACACAGTCTACACCCATCTAGGTGGAATAACTAGGAAACTCAGAGATTTCTTCGCTTCCGGCAGGGACAAGTCAGAGATAGAGACTGGTGTCGTGAACGGAGTCGAGGGAGCCAGCCACGCCATCAACCCCGTCCAGAGAAACGACTCCTTCGGAGAGAGCATTGGTGCTAACATAGGATTGAAGACAGATGATTACTCTGGAGACCAGAAACTCAGGAGCCATGAGCATGAATACTATCGAGACACCACTCTGAGAGGAGCCATGCACAGACCGGGACAGAGATTCTCAAAGGACTCCAATGGAGTCTGGAGACTGGACCCGAATGGACAAATGTTCCTCGGCTCTCCTTACGACATTCATGGAAAGAACAGAAGCACGATAAACAACGTAGCGAGGGAACACAGGACCGCTTATCGTGATTCGGATGTGGATTGGTTGTCCATGATGGACAACGACTCGATATACTCCCAGATGCCTGACAACATGATTCTCAGAACCCCTCAGAACCCAGATGCTTCCTTCTGGACTCTAGGTGATTTGAAGTGGGCCATAGAGAACAAGAGATTCCCGACAGACGACAAGGGAGAAGTCATGTCAAGAGAGGATTTGGAAGGAGAACTACTGGATGTGATGAGGCGTTTCAAGAACAGAGAGAAATTTCTACAACTGAGGCCGGGTATGACGAAAGACCAACTCAAGATAGGAGAGGACGGAAAATGGGAGTTCGAGGGCATCGAAAAGCCCTTTGAAAAGAGGAACGCAGTGGCAGAATATCACGTGGAAAGAGGACAGCATTATGATGCGATGAAATCCAGCGTCGCTGCCGCTGTAGAGAAGTTCGCTAGAGATTACGTCATGCCTCTATATCTAGAAGCGGACCCAGATGCCTTCGATGTTTCAGATTGGCAGAAATTCGTGTCCAACCACAGTCAGATGCTCGCTGATGCCGAGAGGATGCTGATGCATCTTCCTCATGACTCTCATGGCATAACGGTCACTGCTCCTGATTTGGTCGATTTCACCAGAAAGAGCGTGGAAGAACAATTAGGTAATTCCCCACATCGCCCGATAGCCAGCATAATCGGACATGTAAACGTCGCGGGTGAGGCAAGAGGTGGACACCTCGGTTCATTTGTCCATCCTAAAATGAAGGTCGAGGAGATAATGGAGAAACTAGGCTTGGATGAGAACAACGAGGATGACAAGGCCATTACCACCCAATTCTTGGAGAGTCTGAACCAGATGCCGGGACAAGAGGGGATTCTGAGAGCGATGACCGTCGGTCAGTTGTTGCAGAAGGAAGGTGAACTTGGAATAGATTGGCCGGGTGGTTTTGATTACAGAGGCAAGACGAAGGCTGCGCCAGAAGGACACGATTGGAACGTACCAACCTCTCCATCTGAAATCCTAGATGAACACATGGCCGAGTTCTCAGACAGAATGGAGGAGAAATACAGAGACAGAGTCGCTGAGTTGGGTGGAAAGACGCGTACATCAGATTTGATTTCCTCTAGAAACGTCACAGATTTCTCTTTGCAACCAGTTTTTCAATCGATAAACAACTTACACAACCTCATGACGAATCCGCAGTACGCTGAAGACTTGGAACACTACGGGTTGTCGTTCCACTCTCTTCCAGATATCACAGCCGCGTCGGAAAGGGCTAATACCCATACAAACAGAGCGAAGCGCCGTCTCAACAACATCATACTACACTCGCCTGTAGACCATGACCATGAGGCAGCAGATGAGTCTGGCATTCACGCTGGACTCTACCCAGAAGTCGAACTACATCCACCGCGAGCGAGGGATGGAGTCCATGTGGTTCCGTATCACTCTTCACCAGTAATAGGGGTGAAGGAAGGAGCGATACAGCAACCGAGCGTCTCCATGAGCCTAGTCGCCACTAGCGGTCAGGCTGGTTTCTCAGCGAGCAAAGGAAATGTGGAGAGACCCCTTCCCTTCGCTTCGCATGATTCCTACGCAAACATTCATGGTGAGGACGTATCCCAGCAACTGATGACTAGCATGGAGTCCGGTGAGATGCCTGAGACTTGGGGCCAGCAGGGTTTGAACCAGAGAGAAGGCATGTTCGATGAGGCTCTATCCAGTAGAGACCCCAGCCTCGCAATTAAGACTAGGCCAACTACCATATCCGGTCTGCTATTGAAAGACGACTTGCCGAAGGAGATGCCTCTGATTGACCCCATGCACAAGATATTCGACATCAAAGACCTAGACCAACTTCGTGGTTTCACTGGAGAATGGGTCGTTTCTGTTTTCTACGAAGGACAGAGAATAAAAGTCAAGAGAAGGAAGAACAGTCTCACCATAACTAACGACGAACACGAGACGGTAGGCGTGTCAATAGACACGAAGAAGGCTCTCAGAAAGTTATGCAAGCACAACTACACGATTGATTGTGTCCTCTCTGGTGATGAACTATATGTGAATGACCTCATGGATTACGATGGTAATGATGTCACTGACATGACTACACGTGAGCGTGTCAAGGTATTGAGAGGACAATTCGACAGTCATGAGAATGTAATAGTCCCTAGCCCATCCACTCTAAAGATAACAGATGAGACGGGACTCGAAGCGGCTGTGAAGACTCTGTTAGAGGACAACAAAGACGCTAAACTCCTTCTCAGAGACGCCAAGTCCTCTTACATGAAGGGAGAGGAGAAGCATCCCAAGTGGATTCTGATGACGAAGTCGGATGATGACTTCCATGTCCCATTCGGCATGGAGATGGATGGCAACTACTTCATACTCCATTTCGAGGAAGACTTGGTCAAGTACGAGATAATTGATGATAGTCCCGTCAATCCAGTCAGCGCTATGGCTTCCTTGAATGACTCTGACTATCCCGTCTTACTAGCGAAGAGCCTTGAGGTGTATTGGAGACCCGTCTTCGACCAGATGCTCAAAGAAGGTAAGCCGTTGCAGGAGCCTATGAGCGATGACGACGTAGAGGAAGAGAGCGCTGGTATCATCAAACCGAAGGATGAAGACAGAATCAAGAAGCCGAAGAAGTACCTAACCGCTCTGTTGAGGTTGGAGAAGAGGCTAGATGATTTCGAGAAGGGGCATTATCCTATGTCCGGTAGCAAGGGTATGTATTTCGATGTGGAATCCCCTAGAGGGCCAACTGAACTCGTTCACCCCTCTGCTCTTCCTGACTACGACATGTTAGAACCAGACGGACAAGAACTAGAACAAGAGGAAGATTACCCCGGAAAACGCCGTAAAGCAGCAGAAGTCGATGAATACGAGGAAGAATTAGAGTCGTTTGGAAACCCATGACTACCCGCTTCATATAAATATCATGACAAGACCCTCGGAGGGATAGTGTGCAGTTTCAGATGCTACAAAGGAGGTCAGACGAGTCAATTACTTTGCTGAAAGCAGGTAATGAACTCGTAGTTGCAGGATATGCAAGCGTAGAACTGGTAGACAAGCAAGGCGATTTAATTACAAAGGAGGCATTGAAGGACGCATTTCGGAAGTTCATGGAGAACCCGTCATACAGAAACGTCCAACTAGCACACTCAAATATACAAGTCGGAGATGTAGTTCCTAATTATACTGATAGCGAAGGGAGGTTGTGGAAAAGCGAAGTCGACGATGTCGGAATGTTTGTAGTAATAAAACTGCGTGATGACATCGAAAAGGCAAAGGAAGTCGCTGCTGAAATCCGAAAAGGAGCGCTACGGGGCTTTAGTATCGGAGGACAAGCATTCAAGCGAGTCAGAAAATCTGACCCTAAGCATGGCGACTACCAAGAAATAAGCAAGTTGGAACTCCATGAAGTGACAATCTGCGAAAAAGGCATCAATCCAGAAGCAACATTCAGAATACTCAAGGAAGACAAAGAACAAGAAGAAAATAAAAAGGTGACAAAAATGACAGATGAAATGAACGATGATAATGTGATGAACCAAATAGGTGATGTTTTGGGTCGTCTTGAGACTCGTCTGGATTCTCTAGAAAAGGGTAAGAAACCCGCTTTCCTAGAGGGCAAGGATGAGGACAAAGACGAGAAGAAAGATGACAAGGACAAGATGTATGAAGAAAAGAAGATGGACAAGAAGGACATGAAAGACAAGTCCGACGAAGAAGTCGAGAAATCAGAATACTCCGATGTCATCACTTCTGAGTACCTAAACTGGATGGAAGACACTCTGAAGAGTGCAGGTGTGGACACAGATGCCGCACGAGCCCACTTTGACGGCGACGACCTCGCCAAGCAGAACATGGGCTCCACTCCCGGCGAGATTTCCGCTGGCGACCTACAGAGAACCGGACAGGTGAAGGGACGAGTGACAGAGGGCGGCAAGCCATCTGCTGGCGCTCTTTCCCGCGCTGGGCTATCCAGTGGCGGCAAAGTGGCAAAGTCCGATTACCTGACTGCCGCTGATGTGGACGCAAGCGACATTGAGGCCGCTTACGAGGTCTACAAGGCTGCTGCACTAGAGCAGGAGTTCCGTGGAACCCTAGAGGAGCATTTCGCCACTAGATACACCAACGAAAGGACCGAGGAAATAAGCAAGGCTGAGGCCGCTGCCTTCGATGCACGCGACCCAATCGCTGCTATCCAGAAGTCAATCGAGGCTCTCGGAGAGAGAATCGACGCAATCGGAACCCCAGCAGAGACCGGAGAGACTCTCCAGAAGTCCGCTGGAAACGCAGTAGCAATTCCTTCAACGCAGGATTTGGCCCAAATGTCTTGGGACGATGTCCACGCACTCGCAGGACGAGCATTTGAGGGGGGTAACTGAATATGGCAAGAGATTACGTACGAACAATAACTGACATGGAGCGCTACTACTACGGCGCTGGAAACGCAATGGGCTACTCATACAGCGGTAGCGAGTTGCTGAAGGCCGACAGCCCAATGCTGTCCACGACTGCTGGAACCTACCAAGCAATCTACGGGCGCAAGGTCTGGTCACAACTGAACCAAGAGTTCAACGCTTTCAGCATACTACCTAAGAGGCCGTGGGACAGGTCTGGATGGAGAGTCATCACAGAGAAGCCTTCGACCGCGACCACTGGTACTGCACTCGGTGGTGTTGCAGAGAACGCAACCCTACCTGACACACAGAGGCCAGTGTTCCAGCACATCGCTGCAAAGCCCAAGACTATCGCGCACACCTTCGATATGTCTGAGACGGCTATCTTCCTAGCAGACAAGGATGACGGATTGGGAGACATCCGCTCCGTCCTCAAGGAAGAGATGGGTAAGCACCACGCAGAGACAGTCAACAAGATGCTCACTGACGATGTGAACAACCCTGCTGGCAACAACTTCGAGTCGCTTGACAGGATTACCGCAGCATACCACGATGACGGAACAGCGGCAACCACTGTCGGAATGAACGACGGACACGACAACCTGTCCGCTAACACTGACCTAGACATCTACAGCATCAGCAGGAGTGCAAACACTTGGTCGAACGCTGAGATGAGCAACAACGTCACCAGCGACACCGCTACAGACAGGACCATGAGCCTAGACCATCTGGACGATATGTTCCAGAAACTCTGGGTACGTGGTGGTAACCCGAAGGTCATACTAACTCACTACGACACTCTGATGAGGCTCCAGCAACTACTACAGAGCCAGCAGAGGTTCATGGAAGAGAAGAGGGTCACCCCAACCTACAACGGTGTAAAGGGTGTTCCCGGTATCGAGGCTGGATTCATCGTAGCAACCTACAACGGTGTTCCAATCATTCCTTCTAAGGACGTAGCAAGAGACGGAATCGGTAGGCTTTACTACCTAGACACTGACTACATGCACTTCTCCACTGCAATACCAACACAGTATTTCGAGTCTGGTATCGAGACTGGTGACCCATTCGCCATCAACAGATTGGGTCAGGAAGGACTCTACCGAACTATGGGAGAGGTCTGGACGACTTTCTTCGGAGCGCAAGGGCAGGTGAGAGACCTTAAGTAATTGAGGCTCGTGGAGATAAGAAAGAGGGGACAAAAAATGGCATTAACAACAGCAAGCAACAACGGACTAACCATAAAATACGAAACAGCAGAAGTATCGGCACTATCGATAGACCTTGACCTAGACATGAGAACGGGAACCCCAGTGGATTCCCAAGAGTGGCTAAAGGGATTCGGTACGCAATACCCCGGTGGCGGACTAGACGAGTTCGGAGCAAGCAACAGCGAGGGAGCAGCAGAAGGCTCTCTCAGGCTCCTAAATCTCTCCTTCACTCTTGCAACAGCAGACGCAGAAGTTATCATCTTCACAGAAGGAGTATCGAAGATTGTCGGAATTCTCGGCGGTTCACTAGCAGTAGCAGACAAGACGCTATCACTAGCCCACACTGCAACTGGACTAGATGCGAGCCCACCAGCAAAGACTGGTGGCGCTCTTCCCGCGCTAGAACTACACGCAGAAGCCGCTGGTGCAGGTACGGTCTCACTACTTGTTCTAAACTGAGGTGGGTAATTGCCCGCCTTGACTTACAACGGTAGATACTGGACCGCCAAAGCACCCGGCGGTCTAGGTGAGATGACTCGTGGGATGACCCTAGAGGTCACTAACGAGTGGTGTGACGAATATGCATCACGAGTGACTGACGAGTTCATTCTAACCGGATATGAGACACACGCAGACGAAGGAAACGATGGGATTCCCGACCCCTCTTGGAGAGTCGCTGACATCAAAGTCTGGCTCAGAGAGAACAACGTGACCATCGGAAACGGATACAAAACAAAGAGCGCACTACTCGCAATGGTAGAGGAACAGTTAAATCCAACACCAGTCGAGGCAGTGGCAGAACAACCAACAATGGAGTGATAAAATATGGCAATAGCAATAGACACTAGGACACACGTGATAGGCGACCTGATGATGGTAACCGGAACCTTTGGGGCAGAAAATGATAACGTAGAGATAGATTTGAGTTCACATCTATCGAAGATATTTCACTTCTCTGCACTAGAGACCAGCGGAACCGCACAGACACTAAAGAGTTCCATCGCGGCGAGCGGCACATCTGTTCACCTGACGGAAACAGGTAATACTGGTGGCGTCTGGATGGCTATAGGTCAGCGCTGATTGGGCGGTGACTTAGATGGCTGCGATGAATGTTCTCGGTCCCTACTCCCCTAAAGAGTTCAGTGCAACTGGTACTCTTGGGGCCAAGATGACAAGTGAGATAGAAGCACTTGCTGGTTATTCTGGTGCTAAGATAGTATCAGTGGAACCCGTTGTAGTTCTAGGTAACATCTATTTGGTTATCTATCAGAAGCCTTGAGGGTCTTGAATGGGTTTTGAAGTCAGAACACTAGAGATAGACGACATCTCCCGCGCTCAGAAGCAGAACGTCCGTGTGGACACGAAATACAACGACGGAGTCGTTCGTGATACGGAGCATCCGCTCAAGGGAGTAACCAAGTCTCAGAGGGCCAGAACATCAGAAGTAGGCGATATCCTTAACATTGGTGCAGGGACTCGGTGCAAACACTGTGGTATGCTGCACTTCCTTTGGAAAGCAGAATGCGGCAGTTGCGGAAAACCGATGGAATACAACATGGGACACAGAAACGAGGAGGCCAGACTATGAGACCATTTGAGCGAGCATGGATTCTAATCAAGGCTAGAAAGCCTATGTCGGAGAGACCCCATCAAGCGAGAGTTCTCGCTCCGGGTGCTGCTAAACACATGAAACTACAGAGTTGGGCTAACAGAAGCGCAGCAGAGCAAATGAGAGCAGCAGGAAAGCCAGCAAGCGGTCCAGAGTGGGAAGCGATGAGGAACGAGTTGATGAGGCAAGCAGTCATGAATCCAGAACAGTTCGGTCTAGGTTTCCTAGACACGGCGGATGACGGAATGCCTCACCTGTTCCCCGGACAGATGAGAGAAGCAGCAGTGCCAGAACCAGCCCCAGCACCAGCACCAAGAGTCAACGTGCCAGAACTGCCACCTGTTCCACCTTCAGTGACCCCTACTCCCAAGAAAGACGACAGCAAACAGATGTCATTAGATGAGTTTTGAAAGTTGAGTTGTATGAAATGCCCCAAGTATTCAGCCCCGGTGAGCCTGAAACTCGCCCACTAGACCCAACTGCGACTACATACACCACTGCTCAGAAGGTAGCAGACCTGCTTGAGATAGGACCGCAAGAAGCGGTGCTTATGTCAGCCAATGCAGAGGCCAATGCTGTGTTCGTCACAGGTTCCGATTTCAGGAACATAGGCTTCTCAGATACCGATAAAATCCTCATCTACAGCGATGCTGACCCTATGGGAAAGGAATGCACTATCACTGGCATCACATCTACGGCTGGTGGCGTCAAACTGACGTTCTCGGAAACGATAAACCCCGGTCTGTACGAGGTAGCGGACAACGGATACGTGCAGAACCAATCGTCATTCACAGATGGATTCGGCAAGAAGCATGGAGTGACCAAGAGCAAGGTCGATGCCATCATTCTAAGGATGCAGGACAAGATAGACAATCTAACTCACAATGCTTGGAGACCATACCTAGTCAGCGCTGAATACATCAATTTCGATACCTACAAGCCATATAGACGACGATACTACACGGATTACGTAGGTACTACTCCTCTGCTATTCAGAAACGTCCAGCAGATTCTGAGACTGGAACTGTGGCAAGGAGACGACTATCGTGAGATAGGTTCGGCAGAGGCTCGACTGATACTACCAGATAATGTTCGTGACCTCTCTGGGTCAATCGTTCTATCCCCCGGAAATGGTAGCGCTGCTACCCTCACGATGAATACTGGTACAGGACAATGGAGAGCGGACTTCGACAAGGCAACATCTGCTCAGAACCTCGCTGACCTCATCAACAAGGAGAACAGAGTCAATAAAACGGCAGTGGAGTTTTCCCCGGCATTCACATTGGAAGGAAGCACAGCGAACGTAGCGGTTCACAACGAGTTCCTAGCCACAGCCAATGCTGACTACGGCACAGGACAGGTCAAGATAACCAGCATGAGAGACACTGTCGGTGGTGAGAGTTGCACTCTCGTATGTACGGATAACAAGATAGACATCGGGCAGACATCTAGTTCCCAAGCGACTTTCAGCAGTCTCGATGGGACGACCATCAACGTGACATCCACACTCGGTACTAGCAGCGTAGTAGGATTCTCTAACCTCAGTGGTGGCACTGGGTACAGCGCTGCGAATAACGTGTCTGTATCTGGAGGAGGTGGTTCTGGCCTCACTGTGGATACAACAGTCAGTGCTGGTGTGATATCATCAATAGTCATCAACTCGCCCGGTGAGAATTATGTGGTTGGCGACACAATCACCATACCCGGTGGAAGCGGAACGGCTACCTTCACGGTGACGTCAGTATCGGATGGCTCTTGGGCCGATGCAGGTGTTGCATTAGCAGCCAATGGGAAGGTGTTCTCCTACACAGGAAAGACACCCACATCATTCACTGGATGCACGATAGTGGTTGGCTCTCATTTGAATGAAATCAGCGGTAAAATTACCCAACATCAATTCCAGATAGACCTGCAAGGCGGTAGTTCCAGTGGTGACAAGGGCAGACTCCGAGACTGGTGGCTAGACCACGAGATGGGTATCATCTACTTCAACAACTCATACCCCTTCTTCGAGTGGAACGCAGTGAAGGTGGCTTACATATACGGTGAAAGGTATCTGGAACAAGCGATAGAGGATGCCTGTACCAAGTTGGTAGCCATAGACCTACTGATGAGTGACGACAGAAGCGTACTGATACCAGAGGGTTCTCAGAACGTAGACCTAGCATCGAAGATACAACTCTACAACATGGACGTAGAGAAGACATTGGCTAGATACAAGGAAGTGGTAATCTTTGGCTGATTTGATAGTCCAGCAGTGGGTTGATTCGTTAGAGAAGATATACGAAGACCCCAAGTATCAAGCAGAAATAAGAAATGCAGTCATCAACAGTCCTGCTGATTACAGGCAGAAGGTAGAATCAGATGAGTTGATGGATGCTGACATGGAGATAAAGGACGGCGAATACCGCTTCAAGAACGGGCAGAAGGTTCCAGATGACAGAGTAAAGTTCGTAAAGGAGACCATAGACAAGAGGATGCTCACAGAGTCGCCTACTCTACAGGCACAGAATCTCAGGGTCAAGGGTGGTATGATAGTC
>MDSZ01165261.1_pt1 | contig 14106 bp, 12 predicted proteins | sample 811201 | NCBI WGS metagenome assembly MDSZ01 (sample SAMN05326647, study PRJNA326480) | marine metagenome | isolation source: seawater | place: Indian Ocean: North | collected 2010
GAGTACTTGATTGATATTCCAAAATCACTTCCATCTTTGAAATATGCCTCTATCATATGACTTAAATAACCAACAGCCATAATTATAGACGTCACTCCACATGACTTAAGTTGTCTTACTAATATTTCAAGTATAGGAATGTCGTCAATTGGCATTAAGGGTTTCGGTAAGTTTGCAGTATAAGGCCTTAATCTTGTGCCCTTACCTCCTGCTAATATTAATGCTTGCATTTTAAATACTGTAAGTATCAGTCTTAAATAAGTCTATATTTGTCTCAACAAATTTTATTGTCTTTTCTAAACCCTCTCTAAAAGAAATCTGAGGTTCCCATTTTATAAGATCGGCTGCTTTTTTATTGTCGCTAATAAGATGAATAACTTCACTATTTTTTGGTCTAATTCTAGAATTTTGAGATGTTATTTCTTTATTAATATTCATAATATCCATGATTAGTTCAGCGGTCTCTCCAATACTTGCAGCTTTTCCATACCCAAGATTTATAAATTCCCCATGATTATTATCATTATTTGCTGCACATATAAATCCATTAGCAGTATCATCAACATAGGTGAAATCTCTAACTGGAGAAGTATCTCCAAGCGATACCTCTCTTTCAGTCAATAGTTGCGATATGATTGTAGGAATTACAGCTCGTGAGGACTGTCTTGGCCCAAATGTATTAAATGGTCTAACAGTTATAACTGGTAAATCAAAAGAATTAAAATAACTTTCAGCCAATTTATCAGCTGATATTTTAGACGCTGAATATGGGGATTGTCCTTGTAGAGGATGCAGTTCATCAATTGGGGTATAAATCGCTGAGCCATAAGCCTCAGATGTTGATGTGTTGATTACTAACTCAATATCATTTCTTCTCGCTGCCTCTAAAACATTTACAGTTCCTTCGATATTCGTTTTGACATAGCTTAGAGGTGCCTCATATGAATATGGAATCCCAATAAGTGCGGCCAAATGAAATACCACATCATGATCTTTAGTTTTAGAATTCATAAAACTTGAATCTTCGACATTGCCTTTTACTATTTCAAGAGAGTCCCTTTCATTCTTATCTAAAAACTCTAAATTTGACCAATCACTTCTTGAGTTATAGTGAAGCATAGCTGTAACATTTGCACCATTTTCGAGCAAATGTGAGCATAGATGACTTCCTATAAATCCACCAGCACCAGTCACAAAAACATTTTTTTTATCCAAATTCATCTTTACTAACTCCATTTTCAAAATGGTTTTTGTACCATTTTATAGTAATTTTTAGTCCATCCTTTAATAAAACTTGAGGTTTATATGAGAGCTCTCTTTCAGCTTTTGATATATCTGGACATCTTCTATTTATTGATCCTGAGTGTGCTTCTGCAGGCATATAATCGCCACTATAGTTAAGTATTTTACCAACTTTTTTTATGAGCTTTTCAATCATGATCTCTTCTTGAGTACCAATATGATAAATCTGATGGTTATTTGATGAATTTTCCATTGCTCTAACAGTAGCTTCAATTGCATCAGATACGAAGCAAAATGATCTGGTATGGTTATGTCCATACATTTTAAAAGGCTTTTCTTTGTTAACAATGAATCTCTCGACTAAATTGGGAATAACATGCTTAAAACCCATTCTTGGCCCATAAACGTTATGGTATCTCAATATAACACAATCAAAATTATATTCTCTTGAGTAATTTAAAAACGCTGACTCAGCTAATATTTTTGATGCAGCATATGAAAATCTTGGTTTAGTAATATCTGATATCGATAAAGGTACATCTTCAGCTGTTGGTACTTTATATCCAAAGTTCTCAACAGAACCAGCATAATTTTCACTTGTGGAGGTGTATATAATTTTCCCAATTTTATTATCTTTTACCCACTCTAGAAAATTAATTGCTAACAAGGTATTAACTCTTATTACTTCAGTAGAATTTTTTATTGCATTTTCAACTCCCACAATTGATGCCAGCATATAACATTGGTCATAATAGTCATCTAAAAGAGAATATGAATTTTTATCAGAAAAATCAGCATTTATAAGCTTGATATTATTTTTTTCTATAAAATTTTTAAATTTTTTGTCTAGCTTTCTTCTAAAAAAATTATCTGCAACAGTAATGCTGTAATTAAATTCTGAGACAAGGTGAGCTAGCAAGTTATGTCCAACAAACCCTGCACCACCCAATAAAAGAACTTTCTTATTTCCTGATAAAGAATTCAAATATCACCTCTTCCAATTACACAAACCTTTGAACATTTTTTCAATCTTTTGATGTCTTGTTCTGTCAGTAAACCAATTGAATCGTAAATTAATTTTGGTCTTGCAAGTATTAAATTATCAATAAATTTTCTTGATTTGAATTTTGAATGGCCTGCTGAAATTACTACAACATCAAAATCTTGTGTGAGTACTTCTCCTAAATGCCCATGAACTTGTAGCTGTTTTTCTTCCCAGAAACTTACATATGGGTCATGCGCATAAACTTTGCATCCTATTTTAATACATTCATCATAAAATAAATTCACTGGGCTAGACCTTGTATCACTTACATCCCCTCTGTAAGTTACACCCAAAAGTAAAACATCTTTATTAGCTACATCAATTTGATACTTAGATACCAAAAATTTAAATGCTGAATTGGGCATCATGTTATTTATAAAAACACTTCTTTCACTAAAATCTAAGTTTTTCGATGACTCAAAATGTTCTTTCAATGACCAGTTAGCTAATAAGGGATCTTTAGTTAAGCAATATCCACCTACACCAATTCCTGGAAACATCATATTACTGTGAGTTGGTCTAAGTTTAATAGCATCAATAATTTCAAAAAGATTAACGCCAGATTCCTCAGCAAATCTTGACCATTCTTCTATAAAAGCAATATTGACTGCTCTGTATGAATTTTCTAAAACTTTTGATATTTCTGTAGCATTTGTTGAACTAAGTCTTGTAAGTGGGTAATTCTCTATAGATATGATTGTCTTTAAAAAAGATTCAGTCGCATCAGCGCTTTTTTTATCGATTCCAGAATATACTCTGTAAAAATTTTGAATGGAATCAATATAGTTTTCTCCTGGCATCACTCTTTCAGATGAATGTCCTAATTTAAAGCTATGATTCGATAGACCTCTTTTTTTTAGTCCCGATTTAATAATCCTTTTAACTATTTTTTCTGTTGTTCCAGGGGGTACTGTAGTTTCTACTAATATTAATACATCTTCTTTACATTTGCTTGCAATTGATTTGATTGCATTTTTAAAATTTGAAAGGCTAACATCATATTCTAAGATATCATTATTAGTTGCTTTATTTATCTGAACGTCTAGCCCAATATCGACTATAACTATATCTGCAAGAGAGTAAACATAATCATCACAAGTAGCATAAAAATTTCCTTTATGCAGTGCATTTCTATAAAACTGTTCAATTTTTGGGTCTTCTGCTTTTAATGGAAATTCTCCATCATTAAGTGATTGAGTTTTCCAAAAAGAATTCTTATTAGGCAAGTCTATACCTAATACAGCATATTCACCATCAATAGCGTTTGCACAAACTACTGCCATTACTGAACCTACGTATCCTAGACCCTGAACAACAACTATCTTTTTATCTTTATTTTTTGACAAAAATTGATCAATATTTTCTTTATCATCTATTTTTTTTGGTATTTTGTATGATTTATTAGTGATAGGACTAATAGATAATAAGTCTTTAGATTTGCTGTTACTTCTCATTTTTAATCCAGAATCATATATATTCTAACAGCCTAGCTTATCAATGAGAGATATTTTTTTGTCATTAAGTCCAGATTAAACTCTTCCTCTGCAAATTTTCGAGCAGATTCAATAATTTTAATTTTCTCAGTTAAAGAAGTTTCATTTAATTTTTCTATGGATTTGCATATAGATTCAGGAGAGTTTGGGTCACATAGATACCCTCTTTCATCTTTTCCTAGAATTCTTGGATGATCACAAACAGATGATGCAATAACAAAACATCCATAAAACATTGCTTCACAAATTACATTTGGAAGTCCTTCATAAATACTTAAATGCAATAAAGCATCGCTATTCTTATAGTAGTCTTCTACATCATCTACCAAACCAAGCCAATTCCAATGTTTAGACAATTCGACGTTTCTTTTGAGATAGTCATTCATCTTTTCTTTCATTAAGATTGATCTTTTTTCATTTTCATCTCTACCAATCCAACTTACGTTAGGAAGCCATTTGTTTCTCTCATAAAACATAGATAGGCCTTTTAAGAGATTCAATCCATTTTTTGGATAAGCGACTCTGCCGATCACAATAAGCTCCGTAATGTTTTCTTTATGATGTTTTGATGAAAAGTCCAAAGGTTCATGAATGACGTCATAACCATTCCATATTGGATAAACTTTTCCAGACCTTCCAGGAAGTTTCTTCATGAGCTCGCCTTCATGAAAGCTATTTGGCACAACTTTATCAGCATATAGTGTAGTTAAATAAAATAGAATCCTTTTAAAAAAAGATACTGGAGCCATTGAAGAGCTCTCTTCGCAAACTATAAATTTAATTTTTCTTTTGCCCATCAATGCTAAAAATGTATAAATACTTGGTGTATGCATCGAACTAATAATGACATCAAAATTGTTTGAAATAATTCTTTTTAGGCTTGATAAGACTTTGAAAGAAAAACCTGTTCTCAGTTTTTCTGCAGTATGAATTTTTATGCCGCATCTAATTAATTCATTTTTAAAGAAATCATCAGAAAACTGATTATATGTAAAAATTTCTACAACATTTCCAGCACTAGAAAGCCCTTTTGCTAGTTCTGCTTTTAGTTTTTGAGCGCCACCAGTTCCAATAGAGTCAATGACTATAAGTATTTTCATCTATCAAATAGTTTGTAGTTGGGCCTTTCAGGATTATACAAATATGTTGCAATAATATATGCAAGTATTAACCAAACAATTTTTTCAGACAATGCTTGTAAAAATATTATATAGGCTAGTACAGATGGAATTAAAAGAATTGGGAGCAACTCTTTATTATTTTTATATAACTTATAGGCGGTATAAAAACATCTATATAAAAAAATGATATATAAAAACAGTCCAATTAGGCCGGTATATAATACCACTTCAAGAATTACATTATGAGGACTCTCCACAAATCCGAAGAAGTCTTGACAAATTTTTTCAAAACCAGACAAGCCATTACCAAATATAAGATTTTCTTGTATTAAAGAAAAAAAACCTAACCATAAGAAAAACCTCCCATTTTGAGCACCAAAATCAGCTGCTCCTGTATTTAAGAATCTATCTACAAGCACTTCTGATTGCATTGCAAAGAAAACCAAAGGTATTGCAACAACAGTTAAAATTAATACCCCAGATATAATAGCAAGTAACTTATATCTCGATGCAAGAATGCGAGCAAAGAACCATACAAATAAAGCAAGAAAGGGCACAGAAATTGCTGTTCTAGATCCTGTCTGTAGAATTGCATAAAAAATAATTGGCAGGCATAACAATAAGAATATTTTATGAATTTGGCTATAGCGAAATTTATTTTGAAATATAAAGACAGATCCTATAGCTAATGCGCTTGCCAGTTTTATGCCAAGCTCATTTGGACCAGACCCATAAAACATAAGCCTTCCTGGCCTGAGTCCTTCGTCTGAAATTTCAGTCCCAATTCCTAAAATCAGCATCACTGATCCAATGAAAGCACTATAAAAAAAAGCGCAAAAAGCCTTTTCAATAACTTTGTTATCCTTTTTAACGTGATTGATGATTATAAAGAAAATGCATAAATTTAAGATCATCTGAAAATCAACAATCCTTGAAGAAAATGAATTTATATTTACCAGACTTACTAGTGAGAGATATATTGTAAAGACCACAATTGGCCACAAAAAATAAATATTTTTATTTATATTAATTAAATTTATAATACTTGGAGTAATAACTGAAACATAAAAAATACCTGAGAAAAAAGAAACTGATCCCAGTCCAAATAAATCAAAACTTTCAAAAATTATAGAAAAGAAATAAACGTACAAAGCAAAGTTTTGAATGTTCAGAATATCTAATCTATATTCTGTTTGATATGTTTGAGTACTCATACTAAAGAATAATTATAGATTATTAATATAGGATTACGTTATTAAATTCTGAATCTAATGCTTCTGCATATTTCTCTAATGATGTAAGAGATCCCAGGAGCTTTTTTTTCTCATATAACATCTCAAGTTCAATAATAGCTTTATCATTACAGATGCTAATGGAATCAGGAGCTATTTCTTCAAAAATTGAATGTATCCTCATTCTCGATTTTTTATTTGAGAGAAAACTGGCATGAAGCTTGATTACTCCTCCATCAGGCATATTATCTATTAAGGTTTGTATCATATTTCTCCATTGATTTTTTTTAAGCCTTCTTTCAGCGCAAGTAAGACCAATTGTTTTTATGCCAATTAAAATTGGCTTATAGAATTTTTTTAGGTCAGTAAAGTTATTTAATATGTAAAGTTTTTCTTTAGGGGCTTCTGGGTATGCTTCAGGCAATATACCAATAAAGGCATGCGCGTCGTCTCTATATACATCTATGAGATTTTCTGCATGGAGAGTATTGTGCCTGATTGATTTTTTTGAAGAGAACGGTTTTGAAGCTCTGTATGTTGCCTGGCCTTCTTCAATATACATATGGCCCATGCAATTATTTGAACTTACAAGCCTTCTAACTGAAGGTAGTTGAAATGACTCTTTATAAGCCCATGAGGTATATAAAATAAATTTGTTATCTTTTCCTATTCTGTCTAGAATTTTCTTAGTATTTGGATAGCTTTTGAAGAATTTTATCAAAATTTTATTTTTTAAAGAGTCATTCAAGTGCATTGTATTAAAATCGATAATAGATAAGTCTGTCTCTCTAAGAGATACGGTTAAAATATTTGATTCTTCTAAATTATATGTTTCCTTGATCAGTCTGGAGACCGAAGCAGCTATAGGATTAACAACTAAGAAAACATGAATCCAATTATTCTTATTAGCTGAAGAAATTATTTCAGGCACTTTCATTTTTTATTCATCCTAATCTCTTATTTTTTTAAAACCATACAACGGATATTCTTTAATGATTTTTTTATATAAAAAATTGTCCAAAAATAAAAGCTATAAAAAGAATTTAAGAAATTTGTCTTATCTGTTTTGTCAAAATTAATATCATTTACAGATATTATTTTTATAGACAGCTTCTCTTCTTCTAGTTTTTTAGATAATTGATTAAATTCTTCATCTGTCATGGTATCTGGATGCAGGCAAACGGTCCAAACTCCAAATTTTTTATTTTGTAAATTCCATATTTGTTGAGGTATAAAATGAAAATTATTTTTAAAATAAGGAAACAAGGCTATCCCATCACTTACAATCCTTATTTCTGTTGATTCATAAAGAGCTTTTAAGGTGATATTGTCAAAGCTGTGAGATGGTGCGACCCATATTGTTGGTAATATTCCATTATTTTTAAATATATTTAGAGATTTGTTGATTTTAAATTTTTGATCTTCTAGATTTAATCCTGCAAACTCACTCCTATCATAAAATGGAATTATTAAATTTTCTTTTGGAACATCGTGATAAATATGTTGGTAGCCATGCATTGCAATTGACCAGCCTTTCTTACTCCAAGCATTAACCTTATTCCAAAAATCTGTGTCTTCATCATGATATTTGATATTAGGATCTTGATTATCTGGCGTTACTGCAACAATAGGTTTGATATTATATTTATCAAATAATTTCTCAATTAAACTCCATTTATCTCTATTAGAAAAAGCGGTAGCATCATCTAATCTAAAAATATATTTAGCAGACATATATGTATTTCATTAAGATTTTAGATTGTTAAAATATTCAAGCATTGCGGAGGTCTTGATTTGCAAACTATCTAGATTTGACATTTCGATGTGTGCTATTTTCTCTCCAAAAAGAGTATCTGCTTTTAATACTTCCCACCAAGTAGCAATGATTGATCCGTTAAATCTATATAACCTTTCCTTATCAAAGGTAAGATCTTGAAATCTGCCTCTGTTTATTATTTCTAGGCCATTTCCTCCATAATTAAACATAGGCTCTCTCTCCTCTTGAACAGATACTACACTATCACTTTCGGTTATTCTAAGAACATTCAAGGCATTGTCGATATGCTCATGATTTCTGTTTATAGCATGTAAACTTAAAAATATGATTATGTCGGGTAATGATTTATTTATCTTAGAGTATTTTTCTCCAGCAATAAACATAAAGTCTCTTATTGGTACTCCCTGTGATTTTGCATCTTTATCTCTTAATAATCTAATATGAGCTGGAACTTTGCCATCTTTTTCTAACTTTTTTGCGAAATCTAAAACTTTTTGGCTTTCAGAGGATACTATTATTGTACTTATTTTCTTTGACTGAGATGCATTCTTTATAGCGATTTCTAAAATAGATCGCCCATTAATCTCCTTATATGGTACTCCTTCAAAATCAGGGTAGGATTCCTTTACAGGTATTACAGCTAAAGTGGTAGGTTTATAATCTCCTTCTAATTTACTGCTAATTTGTTCAAATATTTTTGATCTTGCCTGCAAAAGCCTTTTACTATCTCTACTCATGGAGTCTCCATGTTGACGGTAATAAAATATAGGTACTTGTATATTAGTTGCACCAATTCTGTCAGCAAGTTTGTACCAAAGATCCCAACCATCTTGGGCATTAACATCTTCTGAATATCCTCCTGCGTTCTTTAAGGCTCTAGTTCTAAATAAAGTACAAGCACCATGAGGTGGCAGTTGACCTGCTAAATCTTCATCTCCAATTCTTTGTCTAAACTCTACATCTAAAATTTTTCCATCTGTATCTGTATAGTAGTAGTTGCCGTAAACTAAACCAGCATTTTTTGAGGTCTCTAGTTTATTTACCAAAAGAAATAAAGCAGATTCATCAAGCCAATCATCTGCATCAAGCCTCATCATATATTTTCCATTAGCAATACTTAAGACTTCATTTGCTAGCTTTTGAAGGCCTTTTGGTTTTTGATTTTTGACAAATGTAATCTGCTCAGGTTTTCGTTTTAAAATTTTCTCAGCGATATTAGAAGTATCATCTTTTGAACCTTCATCAATTATGATTAGTTCCCAATTTTTATATACTTGATTTATAACACTCTCTGCGGCTTGATTTAAAAAATGACCGTAATTTCTACATGGAATGTATATGGTTACTAAAGGTTGTTCTTTTTCCATTAATAAATTTTAAATACCTAATAAATTGTTTTTGTGGATATTGCGGCCCAAGTTGACCATCATTCTGAACTCTTCTGGTGTTGCGCTTAGACTATGATCTCTTATAGTGGTATCTGATTTATCTAAAGTAAAATGTTTTTCTATTACAGTGGCGCCTCTCGTAATTGCTGTCAATACAATCTCAATCCCAATACTGTGATCAGAAAAACCATCAATATCGATTGCGTTAAAATTTTTTGGTAAGTCTTTTAGATCCCAAGGGTATGTAGGGTATAAGGACTTACACCACATATATGTTATGTTGTTATATTCGTTAAAAGGCAGTCCATCTTCAGACCACATACCTAGAGACAAGAATGTGGGTTTGCCTATTTTTAAAATCGAATGAACTAATTCGGGTTTATCTATAACGGTTCTGCTTGCTATCTTATATCTATCAAAATCAACATATTTTGATAGCTCAAATCCTTCTTCGGTAATAATTGAAGCCATGAATTCAATTTCATTGTATTTACAAATTTGTTCAATTTTTTTTAAATCATCAGGAGTGATATGATTTATTTCATCAGGATTTGCTCTCCATCCAAGTTGAAATTTGGCTATATCAGCTCCAGCCCATTTAGCTTGTCGAACTAATTCATTACATAAATCAAGATTCCCATTATGATTCATGCCTATTTCAGCTATAAATAACATAAATTTCTCCTATTTCTAAATAATAATATATATTATTTCTTAACTTTGCTAATTAACCAATCTCCAATTAGAAGATGATGTAATCCGCATCGTTTAAATGTATCTATTGCCTGCTCTGGTGTTCCTACGATTGGCTCACCATGAATATTAAAGGAGGTATTCATAACTGCACCAACTCCTGTTAAATCCTCGAATGCTTTTATTAAAGCATGGTATCCAGGATTATCTATTTTATGGACAACTTGTGGTCGTGCTGACCTATCGAATGGATGCAAACCTGCTGGTAAATGTACTTTTGCTAGATCTGTGGAATCACAACCTATTGCCATAAACCTTGTGTCTAGACCCTTTGGGTTTATCATATAATCAGTCTCTCTTTCAGCAAGTATGCTTGGAGCAAAAGGCATCCAAAAATCTCTCATTTTGACTAATTTGTTAATATGATGAATTACATCCGGTCTTCTAGGATCTGCAATAATTGAACGATTCCCAAGAGCTCTTGCACCAAACTCCATGCTTTCAATTCCAAATCTGGCAACAACATCCCCATCAGCTAATAGTTTAGCAACCTCTATGGGTGTAACTTTTTTTGCTTCCCAGTCTGCTTCTAAATTTTCATCAATAGCTTTTTTTACATTTTCTTCTGAATGACTTGGTCCAAAATATCCATGAGATGGTGATTCAATTTCATCTAAAGATGTTCCTTGTTCTACTAATTCAAGATATGCAGCGCCTATTGATATCGATTCATCACCCGGTCCTGGTGGTACAAATAAATGCTCTAGGCCATCTAATTCTCCAATTAGTTTATTTGCTTTTATATTTTGCGCAACACCGCCAGACATAGCAATATTACCAATACCTGTTTCCTTAATGCCATTTGCAATCCATTCAGTTAAAAGCTCTTCACATCTTCTTTGAATACCATATGCAATAGCATCAAATCTCTGGCCTTCTAATTTATCCTTAAAATACCAAAAATGGTCTTTTATCTCATTTTTATACTTAAAACCTAAACCATCAACCTCCAATGTTTCAGCATAAATATCATATGCGTCTTTCCCATACTTTTCACTATTGTATGCTGCCAGTCCCATTAGTTTATATTCATGGTCTGCAGGCCTCATACCTAATAATAATGTTGCATATCTATACATCCTTCCAATATTGCAATTAGATGATCTAGATATTTCTTTTAGGGGTTTACCAGGTTCACCAATAGAAACTGTTCCATTTGCATTATCGCCTCCGCCATCCATTGTATAAACAAGCATTGGTTTATCTCTATTTGGATCAGTAATGTATGCATAATAAGCATGACTTTTGTGGTGATCATGAACTGAAACTATGTCTTCGTTTATATTTAAGGTTTTACATAAATGATTAAGCCTTGCTTTCCACATACCTTCATGATCTCTTTCATGTTTGATTAGGCTCTCATCATAAGGAAAATTATCTTTATCAACTTTGTCAGCAAAGATATCAAGATATTTTGGATCTTGATTTTTATATAATTTTGGATACCAATATTCTTTTTGTTCTTTCCAATAATCTGCAATAGTTAAAGTGGAATTTCTTGAAGTGTAAAAATAGGCTGGAGGTAATGTTGCAGTAGACATAGCAATTCTATCAACATCAACAATAGAAATTCCTGCGGCATTTAATACTGTTTCTATTGCTTTTGCTGGATATCCATATTGATGCTTGTCTCTTGAAAGTCTTTCTTCTCCTAGCGCACAAACTAGTTTTCCATCGACAATTAAGGAAGCACTTGCGTTATGCCCATCATGTATTCCTAAAATAATCATATAAAGCCCCTTTATTTGAGAAAAATTTTATCCCATTCATGCGCTAATGAAATAATGTTGGGTATGTTATCATAAGACAGTTCCTTTTTATCTATTTGGTTGGCAATCCAAATGGCTCTTTCTAAATCTTTTTGAGTATCAACACATAAGTTGATTTCATCAAATTTGAGGTCTTCATTTGGATAAAAATTCTTAATAGAATATTTATCTGGATGTTTATAAAAGTAACTAGTTAAATGCTCTTTATCATCTTTATCTTTGATTAAATCTATAGAGTTCATTAATGTCTTTGTGTTTAGTATTTCGCATGTAAGTCCAGGAGGGTAAGTTCTTGGAAATGTTGTTGTAATTATCTCAAAGTTTGAGCTATTGCTTAGCTCTATTAGCTCTGAGATTAAATTGGGGCTAAAGAATGGTCTATCTCCACATATTCTAACAAACTTATCTAAGTTATACTTTACGCAGGTATCAAGTGCTCGTCTTGCAACATCATCTAAGCTACCACGATAGATTTCAATATTTTCTTTTTTTGAAAAATTTTCAATTTGATCATCTTCAGCATCACTAGATGTAGCAATTATAATTTTGTGAATCCCTTGAATTTCTCTAGTGCGATCAATTACCCTGCCTAGTAAAGATCTACCAGATATATCCATTAGTGCTTTACCGGGCAATCTTTGAGAGCTAAATCTTGAAAAAATAATAGCACCGATCTTCATTTTTAATTTTTGTTATATTGATTGAAAAAATTGTTTTAAAAGATGAGTAACGCCTTGAAATTCCTGAGCAGAAAACTGCCTGAAATTTAAATATTTACTGTAAGTATTTTGGCAACTTGTATTTTGACATCCTAATACAGTATGTTTTTTCTTGCTTTCTTTTAGAAAGCTTCTTATAGAATTAGAGTCAGCTATATTTTTATTAATAATAGATTTATATGTTAAGTCTTTGCTCCATGAAGTCACATTTGGACAATTATTAAACCAAGCGTTTCCAAAAATGAGAGATTGCTTTCCTATAATTGCAGACTCCAAGGCAATGGTGCCTGAAATGGTTGCGGTCATTTCTGCTTTGGATATTAATTTAAATGAATTTTCTGTATAGTCCACAAGCTCAATCCCATCAATATTTTTGATTAGATCATAAAATAAAGGACTTCTACCCCTAGATCCTCTGTCATATATATAAAATTGTGACGGATGTTCTTTTACAATTATCTTAATTTCTCTTGGAAGAATTCTTCGTAAAGAAAGAATAGCTAAGAATTGGTCATGAAATACTCCACCATCAGGGTTTGTTGTTCTTTCTGGCTCAAAGTGCAAAGCAAAATATACAAACTTACTTGATAGGTTTAATTTTACAACATTTTTATTTTGTTCTTTAATCAAATTTGATCTTCTAATTCTTTTAATCTTGCTTCTTGTGTAAAGTCCATGCTTGTAGGGATTAATTTGATAATAATTATTTTTAATATTCTTTCTAAATTGGAACCAACATTCTTTTATAAAATCAAGCCAGCCTGATTTTATAAAGCTTAAAATCTTGTTTTTAAAAGTCGAATTAAGTCTTTGATTTTTCATATATTCTAACTCGAAATTACCTTCATTCTTCTTTGCAATAATGCTATCTATGTAATTATCAATTTCATTTTCTATAGTTCTTGATATTTCTGAATCAATCTCATAATCTACTTCGAACCTCTGTCCTGTTCTCAAATTCTCTAAATATAAAAGTGGTCCTAAAATCCAAGTATTAAATTTAACTATTTCTATATTAAGAAACAAGCATACTTCAAGCACTAAATATTGGGCATGCGAGTGGGCTATTTCAGCCATTACTAATGCATCGGGTTTTTCTTTTGATAATTTCTTAAGTAAAAATATTGCTATTTTGTTAAATACTACTTCTCTGTCTTGTCTGGAGAAAGAACCATATAAATCCAATCTATCCATCATTTTTAAACATCGATCTTTTGCCCTTAGATAATTTTTTGAAAAAAAGAATTCTGTTTTTTCATCAGTGTAGTTAATTTGGTCTATGTTTTCCTGATAATGAACAAATGTATTCATAAATAAGACATCATCAGAAAATATTTCTTTTGCTTTATTGAAATGACGGTCATCACCAAGCCATAGAATTGGTTTTGCTATTTTTTTTTGATATAGATGTATTGCAGCATCAATCCATACATCATTACCTGTCATCATATACACATATTTCTTCATTTAGAAATTAGGCTATTAAGGGTTTCGATTACATAGTCTTGCTCTGAAAAAGTTAAAGAGTAATACAACGGAATTGATAAAGCTTGATTATAATACTCTA
>MDSZ01163917.1_pt1 | contig 14104 bp, 7 predicted proteins | sample 811201 | NCBI WGS metagenome assembly MDSZ01 (sample SAMN05326647, study PRJNA326480) | marine metagenome | isolation source: seawater | place: Indian Ocean: North | collected 2010
AAAAACTTGTCAAAACCATTTCCACAACATAAACTTTTTACAAAGGATACAACCAAGAGGATGAAAGAATTATATATAAAATCAATAAGCGGTGACAGCAGTAAACTAGGAGAGGTATCAAACCTGTGGAAGGAATCGTGTATTGAGTATGGAATATGGCATGAACGAAGCTTGAAGCTTGCAAAATTATGTTCATATTATGTTGATATGGAAAAGTATGGTTTGCAAAATAAAAAGTTAGAGCCTTGGGTAAAAGCGAATAAAAAAAATCCATCCGGGCGCAAAGAAGTAACATTAATCGACGACATTCACAATCGTATTCAGGAAGACATTGAAAGGTTGGATACCCCAGAGCGAGTGTATAGTATGAAATCAAAAGAAGATCGGAGGAATAAAAATTTAGTCGAATTAGCCGAATTATTTCATTGGGAAAAGTACAGAGTAAAAGCTGATACATTACTAAAACAATGGAACAAAGAGCTGAGTAATATCATCAACAACAACGACTTGAGTGTACTCAGGAAAAATGAAATGAAATTTGAACTGAATCTGAAGCATACTGAAATAATTAGAAATTTTGATACTTCCGCGAATAATGGGGTCGTTCTGCCAGGCGATTTTAACAAAACTTTAGCACTTGCCACCTATATGGTATGTTATGACGAAAAAATATTCTTGGAAAGAGGAAAGCCATACGAATACTGCTGGAGAGTTGCAGCAGCCTTTTTATGCCGACTGCATGCAGATTATCTGGAGCCTCACGTTGCTGGTGTAGCACACACCATTTGCAACGAGAATGTGCTTAGGGGAGTCAAAATTTTATGAAAAAGGGCAGAATGATGATGGCAGGTGTATTGAGCACTAGTCCAATGCATTCGCAGTTGTTGATAACTTGCTACAAAACGGATCGCCAGTTTGAAGTTGTCACGTTTGACATTCGTATTCTTCCACGGCGGGCCTGGCAGACTAAGATTCACACACAATACAATATATCCTATTTTAATACGGTATATATTAAAATAAAAAGCTTTTTTCTTTAAATATTTAACCTACTCATAACTACATCTTTGCCCAGCAAATCTAATATTTCAGCAATTGGCGGGCCCATATACTCACCGGTAACGTAGAATCGCAAAGGTTTCAAAATGTCTGCTTGCTTCAATTTTCCTCCCCCTTGTTCTTGTCCATTGTGCATTTGAATAACATTTTCAATCGATTTTTGTATTTCGCCGACACTCCACGAATCTGGGTCAATGATGTTGAACTCCGCAACAATTAAACTTTTCAACTCATTCTCCCATTTGTCTATGCTCTTTATTTTTGAGCGCAACTCATCGTTCTTAGTGCTGTCGAGCTTATCGATATCATTGGTTGCACTGAACGGGTCCTGGAAGAAGTAGTGAGCATGATCTTTATAATCTGACAACGTTTCGATTCTATCCAACAACAGCGCTATGATCCTATCAATGTACTCTGCATCTTCTGCCCTTGCAATATTGCTAACTTTCACCAGGTCAAAAATGTATGGCATTACTTGTTCCCTAAGATGGACGCGTTCATGACGCGTCCCGTGCGAAATAATGTTCTCAATGTGATGTCTATTGATGAATTTCAATTTCTTGGTATCAACGATAGCCCCACCTTTGTTCACATCTTTTAAATCAAATTTTTCCTGGAGTTCTTCATTTGATTGAAAAATTTCCTGATTATCACCACTGCCTGGATTCCAACCCAATAATGCAATAAAGTTGCATAATGCGCTTGACAAGTAGCCTCGATTACGGAAGTCTTCAACCGATACATCCCCTTCTCGCTTCGACAATTTTGATCGATTAGAATTCAATAGAAGTGGCAAGTGCACGAATTTTGGGACGTTCCAATTGAAACTTTTATACAGAATCACGTGCTTTGGCGTCGATGGGAGCCATTCTTCTCCTCGAATAACGTGTGAAATTTTCATATGATGATCGTCTACAACGTTTGCCAAATGATACGTTGGATAACCATCACTCTTCAATAGAACTTGATCGTCAATAGTTTCATTTGCAAAGTCTATCTTACCCAAAACTTCGTCATTTACCACTGTTATGCCCCCGTCTTCTGGTATTGCCATTCTTATAGTATATGGTTTTCCGGCATCAAGAAGTTCGTCCACCTGATCTGCGGATAGCTTTCGGCAAGTTTTGTCATACATTACGGATGTTGTGCCCCTCTTCTGCTGAGATTTTCTCATCATCTGAAGTCGTTCCTCAGTGCAAAAGCACTTATATGCCTTATTTTCACTAACAAGTTTATCTGCATGCTCTTTGTACAAACCTAAGCGCTCCGATTGGACATAAGGCCCGTAGGGTTTCTGATCCGACGATACACCCTCGTCAATGTGAATTCCAGCCCAATTCAACATTTTACAGATATTTTCAACAGCACCAGGAACTGTTCGTTTCCTATCTGTATCTTCTATTCGAAGAACCATTTTGCCGCCATTCTTTCTTGCAAATAAGAAATTAAACAATGCGGTTCGAAGTCCACCAATATGCAGCTTTCCTGTAGGGGATGGTGCAAATCTTACACGAACTCCTGGCATGGTCTTCCAATGTTGATGTATGAATATGATAGTGTATGTATCATGCTGGTTGCGCAAACGAGGCTTCGTCGTCGCATCAAGTCATGAAGTTCTGTGGCGAACAACTGCCGATCCACAAAAAACAACGTAGAAGAAGAGGAGGAAGAAGCCGACTCTACTACGACATATAGTAAAATATTAGAAGTCTTTTCTACTTTTTTTACTACGACGAGGAGTAGTACTTAAAGGCACTGGTTTCCCTATAGAAATAGGTAGATCTAGGATGAGCAGTGATGGCAAAAAAAGAGAAGAGAAGAATAATAGAAGAAAAGGAAAAAAAAGAAGAATGATGAAATACAACATAAACAGTACTGTCAAACTGTACTTCATCTTTTTGTGAAAAGACGACGACGAGAATGGAAAAAAGAAGAAAAAGAAACCAAACAGAGGAGAGAGAAGACGTAGAAGAAGAAGAAGAAGAAAAAATATAATAGTAGTTAGTAGTGGATAAAATAATATGATAAATAATAATGATGAGAAAATAGAAACAAAACAAAAAAAGAAATTGATAATAAGGCCATAATAAGTAATTATACTACTACCCAATTTTATGCTGTTAGTTATAGTAACTTGCTCACCTTGGAACTGTAGTAAGTGAAATCTGTTCGAGCACGTGCCGTGCACCAGTAAAAGCTACCGCGGAGCTTGAACTAGAGCTTGTGTGTAGGTAATGCTTTATAGAGATGTCCAAGCCGAAGCATTCTTATGTTACTCTAAGTCGACAGAAGCTTGAAACCTTAATTAAACTCTCCAAGACCGGGTATAAGTCAAAGCAGTTAAATGTCCGCAAAAATTTATCGCGGGCAAAGGAGCTAGAATGGTTACGAGATCAAGCTTGGGAAATGGATCGAGCTTGTTGGAAAGATGGCGTCCGTCATATTGAAGGACTTTTCGGGGTCCCTGGTAATTGTTTCTGCTGCCGAATTCTTGTTGGTAATCCTTCTCAGGTCCGCCAAGCGAAAAAAGGAACTATGGAATACCGACATCACTGTAGGCGATGCGGACGGTTGGTTTGCGATCTATGCTCAAAACAGTACGTAAAATTGTGGGTATTCTGGGATGTTGATACGGAGAGCTTAAAAGCCTGCAAAAAGGAGGATGTTAGGGAAAAAATGAGATGCTGTGATGCATGCATCAGACAGCTTCAAGGAGCAGAGGACCGCATTGAAAAAAATAGCAACGAAGGAGTCTCGCAAAATGTAAAAGAGGAACAGGAGGAAGCTGAGAAAGAAGGTGAACAAAGCTTGCGACACGATTCATTCTACGAGGAGAATGGGGAAAAGAAGAAAAGAATGACAACGTTGTCACGGCCAGAAGATGGTAAATACGCACGGTTCAGTCAAGTGATGGATAAGGAAAAGAGATCAAATTTAGAAAATAAGTTCGATAAGGCAATGCACTCTTATGTGGAAACTTTTAAATGTTGGGTATGCGAGGGGGACTTTTCATTCTTGCATGGATGGAAAAATTCAAATATGAAAACGGCTGATGGTTTGACAGCGTGTGTACCTTGTAGCATTGATCAAAATATTCAGATCGGACAAAGGAAACTATACACTGTATTTTTAAATGATATTCCACCCCGGGCAACAAATGAAGATTTGTTCTCTCTATTGAAAGAGTATGCCAAAGAACACAACAGGCATGACTTTGTGTGGAAGTACGCATACAGCAAAATTTCACTAGACGCAAACGGCATGCCATTTTTGTCTGAGAAGGGGCTCGCAAGAGCTTTGGTAAAGCTCTATCAGGTGGATGCTCAACAGTGGCTGCTAAATCAAAAAGAAATTCATATTAATGATGTTGATCATTTCTATGGATACGCAGATGAGTTTACGCTTAGAGTCTCCAAAAAACCCCTTTTCGTCGCAGAAAGTGGCAAGGGATTTTCCAGATGGGGCAATATTAAACTAACCGACGAGGTTGCTAACTACGCAAAATCTATTATTAAAGAAAAAGTCATGTTGCAAAAGATCCAAACCAAAATAGGAAGAAAGAATCGGAAAGCTTACGGAGGAAGTGGGATTTTGCGTTGCCCCGGAAAGTTAGGAGGCTGCTCTATGGGCGTAAGTAATCGAAAAAATGGGATTTGTCCAGAATGTGGCGGCTTCCGTGTGACAAAAGAGCAGTTGGGTGGTGGACGTCAATCTTCCTACGATGATGCCATCGAAGCAGCTAGAATGAATGATGAGACAAGATTAAATGGCATATTCTCATTGAAATCTACAGCAGTTAGTAACAATTCGTCAGAAGCAAACCTCGCTTCAGACCCATTCACTGCGCCCACGGTTAAAAAGCAAAAAGGTCCAGTAGATATTGCCGTTGGAAGAAGTCATCGAGGACAAACAGCCTTGCATGTTGCGGCTTTAAGCGGTTCGTTTGAGTCTGTCAAAGTCTTACTTGATCTAAACTACGAAGTAGGTGAGCAATCGATAGATACTATTGCAAAGTATGGAAACAAATCCATTTTGTTGTTGCCACAGGATATGTATGGTAGTACTCCATTGCACCTTGCAGCAATGGAGGGGCACATGGACATTGTAGAGCTATTTTTGGGCAGGGGAGTGGATAAAATCTTAAATAACAATATGAAAAGACTTCCGCTGCATTACGCTGCTGCAAATGGACACGTTGAAATTTGTCAAATGCTCTTAAAAGATTCACCGGAGCAGTTGTTGATGGAGGATGTCCTTGGTAACTCTGCGATAGATTTGGCACGAAACTCCAAAGGCAAATCAAAGAAAATGAAAGAGCTACTTGAATTTTTGGAAAGCAAGTTAAATAGCTTCAAGTAGAATCGACTGGAAGAGACGTTTTTCTTTTAAAACTTTCAATAATAATAGATCTAAGACTATATTCAGAACACACGCACCCAATTGTTACAAAGTATCATAGTCCTTCAACCAAGTATTGACTTTCGACTTGAGTGCTCGGCGACGAACCAGCGCTATCGTTTCCTGCTTCAGAAGGGGCATGACGCTCCTCCATGACTTGAAAGATCCACACAAAAGTTTTCGCTTGTAGTGAACGTCTGCTCGACGATCCCAAATATGGCGCAAACCTCGCATCTCGCGTGCCTTCGTAAACAAATATTTTAACGCTTCTTTTTGCAAGCGATACTCTCGCTGCTTTCGTACCGCCTCCTCACGGATTCGTAATGAGTTATGATGATCCTTCAGAGCGTTCAATATCTTGATCTTCAAAACATTGCGAAAATGTGTCTTTGCTCGAGCTTCTTTACGCATCAATTCAACAGCTTTTCGGCGTTTAGAAATTGCACAGCATTGTTTCCATAATTGCACACAACGAAAGGTGACTTTTCGATTATAAAAATTGACTGCTTTTACCCTCTCCATCCTAGCGAGTATCATGTACAGGCACCATGGTCGAAATCCGTAGTACTTCATGCAGAGCTCAGAATTCTTTACAATAGCGTCACTGTATTTCTGTCTAGCAAGCTCAAGCTTCTGTTCTCGTAGTTTTGCCAGCCTTTTTCGGTTCCTATTCTCCCACCGCCTTAAGAACTGTCTTCCACCCTTTGCCGCATCTAGAAAGACATTTTTCCCGATACTTCTAACATTCTGTATATACATCCTTTCGTCTTCGGCAGCTTGGCGACGTTGTCGTCGAGCCTCACGTTTTATCCTACGTTGTTCTGCACGTTGCTCCATTGACGTCAAAAATTCACAGTATTTACCTTCATAAGACTTATTGTGTAGGCGTGATGCGTGTAATGATGGCGGTTCAATCGATTCTCTGCTCTTAACTTGTAGCGAATCATTGTCGCTATATTTCGACTCATATGGGCTTGTTTGATGTTCAATTACAATTTCCGGTCGAGCGTCATTGGCTCCTTCGTTTTTCTTGGATTGATCGTCCTGCATTTTTGCTGTAAAAGCAACTAGTTTATCCAGCTTTTTCCTTCGCATTTTCTTTATTCTTTCTTTTTGTCTCTGGCTAACGAAAGCGCACCACGCTTTGAAAGACATATTTTTTGTTCGCCACGCGTACAGAAGCGTCGCCTTGAGGTTATTTTCCTTGCGTCTGACAACATGCTTCACCCGCAATCGCCATCGCGACCAGAAACGCTTCAATCGTCGTCCCCGGACAAATCTGTCAATTTTCCTTTGTTTCTTCCTCTGAAGTTTACGGCTTCTATAGAAATTAACCCACTTATCGAAAGTGCGAGATTGCTTTATCCACATTCGGTATTGCTTCACTCGAGCTTCCCGACGAGCCATGTCTCGTCGGTCAGCCAATGCTGTTTTCACATAAACTGACCATTTCAGAAAGATTATTTTCTTTGTGGCTTCGTTTTCTTCTTTTGCGCAACGATTATCAAATGCTGCCACGACAAACTGGTTCCAACTATTGAAACATTTTTGCAAAAGCATCGTGTCGCGTCGTCGCCTTAAATCTTCTTTTGCTATCAGAATTTTTTCGCGCTTAGCTCTTTCCAACCTCATTTTCAATAAATTTTTAACACGGGCTTTCTCTTTCGCTTCCTTCTCTTTCTGTAACTTCCTCTGATACTCAATTCTCATTTGCCTAACCTCATTTTCTTGTTTTTCAACCAGAGTATTGAGGTGATCGATCGATTTCGACAGTGGATTACGACGATGGCTTTTGCCTCTATTTACTTGACTTTCATAGTCTGGTGGAATGTCGCTTACGCCGTGCAACCTTTGCATTTGCTTTCGCCGCTGATCTTTCTGTCTCAGTCTCCATCGACGACGTACTTCACTCTCTTTTTTTGCCTGATGCCGGCTATACTCTAATTTTCCCATACTCAGTCTATTTTTTTCCCGCTCCTCTACAATATTGCGTCGCCTTTCTCGTCGACGTTCGCGTTTTTCTTTTAACAATCTCTGCCTTTCCTCGATCACTAGACGAGGATCGGTAGAGGTAGCTCGCATCTTCTTGATAGTAGTTTTGTCCAACACAATGTCTTTTGTCTTAGAATCGCGTAGTGTCTCGTGGAAGAACTTATTATTGCTGCTGGCTCGAGCTTGCATTTGATTTAGATCTTCCATAACCCCATCGGCTAACAAAGCATTTGCTTTTGCTTTAGACTTAAGTCTTTCGGCTTCATTCTCTGCGTCTAACCAGGTTCGTAAAATCTTTCTCGCCTCACCAGCATGCCTTTCCTCTTCCCGATCGCTAACTTCATCTTCGTTCTCGGTATCGCTTGTATCATAGTCATCAAACCTTCCCCTAAAGCCTCCAGGGGAATCAATAATGTCCATCAACGATGTGATTTCATGTTCCGATATTCTAGAAGCATCTTTGACATCGTCGAAGCCTTTTCTTGCTCCAGATTTAACATTCTTGCCCTGATCATCTGCGAGAGTTGTTGCTCGAACGTGTTCAAGCCATTTTTCAACCTCTAACTCTACTTCTGCTTCGTCGGTACTTTTCTTCATGATGGACAACTTTTTGTCACTGCCTAAAATTTCCTTTTCAGAATATTCATAAGATGGTGAAGGAGTGGGCTTCGGTTCTACTTCCAGTTTGAAGACGGGGCTTGGGTGTTCCCCTGATGTTGCCGTAGCTTCTACGTTTCTATTGAGATATTTATTTTCGTCTCTTGACGACCCAAAGCGCTGACGCCAATACGATGGAGGCGTTACATATGGTGGCGGATCTTCCCGGTCATCAGCAACTTCTGAGTAATCTGTGTCATATTTATCATCAGAACGTGATTCCAGTTTCGGGGTTGCCATTTTTTCAAAGGCAAGGTGGATTGTGCTTTCGTTGTCTTCAAGAACTGGGGAAGTGCTACGGGTTGGTATTCCCCGAATGTCTGTTTGAAATAAGAGACCCTGTGAGCGCAACCAAGCGGTCGCATTCGGTGAATTTACAGGCAAATTCTCTTCTGTTTCACTATGCATTTTAAAAATGTGATGGCGACTTTTCTCACGATTTTCAAACAGGAGTTGTTGGATCACAGCATCACTTTTATTATTCTGCGCAACTTTCCTGGCAAGCCCAGCTCGCTTTTTTTTTGACGGTGATATCATTGGCTCAATGAAAGGCCGGCGTTGCCTATTATTTGACGTCGTCTTGATCGTCGCTTTCTTTCCTACTAAAGAAAGCCCGTGCATTATGCCGTCAGAGTCGTTTGATGTTTTGGATTCTCACTGCAGTTGATGCAAAATTGCAATTGACCACACCGTTTGAGGAATGGAACCAGCGAGGAAACGGCACCCACAAAGAAATGTTAACGTCTGAGGGTGGTTTTTTTCTTCTTCTTTTTTTGTTGTGTTGTCGTAATAAATAATAATGATAATAATTGAGATGTAATAATAGTATAATAGGTACTAAATGATGATGATTGATAATTTCAATAGCAACTAATAATAGTGAAGAGAAGTAATTCACACGAAGACGTAAATAAAATTGCAAAAATAATTTGTTTTGAACAGTTGTTCAAGAGAGAGTAAAGAAAAATCGTAATGATATTACATGGACGAGCATAGAAAAATTTAATTTTTTTCCTTCAAAAATAAAATAATAAATTTTTTTATGAAGTAATACTGTATGTTGTGCAGTGCATGCGGAGGAGGTTACTGAATTGCGTAATGGTCTTCGTACACTACATCTGTACTTACTTCCTAACTGATATCCTTGGAGTACGAGTTTACATACTCGACCTCGACGTGCCATATTCGAAATCAAGGTCGATTGCCGTTCAGGGAGTAAGGGTTCTCCGTATGGTAGTGATAGGTGACCACACTTTTCAATGGTTGTCCAGCATATGGAACAGTTGTTGATTTTGAATGTATTTGACGTTGTGAGTGATGTCAAACGCCAAGAGAGTAGACTGCGTACCCGTCGGTATTACAATTCACATTTTTTCAATAATCAATAATAATACCTGTAAATCAAAACAGTACCTCTTGTAGTGTGTGTTTAGTACTAGCTAGTACTTGTTTTAACCTTTCACTTGTGTTTTTAAAACAGAGAGAGAAGAAAGAGTAGAGCATAATAATAATAATTTCATGTTCTGATTCCATACGCCCACGCCGTAATAAATTGTAATTATGTTGTAGCCAATGATGCCGATAATTATTAATAATGTATTATTATTACTACAATGTAATTTTTTAATTCAATTAATAGCATTATTATTATTATTACTACTCCCATCATAATTGTTTTACCAATACTATTACTGGTATTATTATTGTTTTTATTCCATAGATTTATTATTATTATTAGTGCTATTATCATCATATTATTTTTTATTATCAATTATATTTTTTATACCTATACTACAGAATAATAATTATTATTAATTAAAATTCTGCATCATCTTTTTTTTTCATTATCATTTACATTTATTATTATTCACAAATCAACAAATCAAATCAAAACAACACTGTTGGTTGGCGCCTTGGGTAATTTCGATTTAATCGAGGAGAGTATACAACTGCATTTTTATTTGAGATAAAGTTTCAAGTCGTTTCGCAATTAGCAGTACGCAACTTTCAAGGGGTTAAACCAGAGCAGTGACACAATGTCGGGCACCAGTAATGCCAATGGAAAATTCGAAATGCCATTTGACACGGAAGAGAAGCTCTTGGACGCTATGAACCGAACCAAGAAAGACTTAAAGTTGACGAAAGAAGAGGAGCAACGTTTGACGAAAGCTTTCAAGGAGCCGGAATTCAAAAAGTTACTAGGGGAATACATGCAAGAAATTTCTGACCCTAAGAACAGAGCTGAGTATGAGCAATATATAAATCAAATGGAAAACGACGACAAGGTGCCCAAAGACATGAAAATTGTCAAGCCGAAAGGCGGTTTTGTTTTGAAAACTAAGAAACGCGGCAAGAGAGCGAAAGGCGACGATTCTGCGGAAAAATGCTTTATAAATGTGTGCTCCTCAGAGGAGCTGGAAAAGCCGTCATTTAAAAGCACTGCCAAGGGGCAAAATTGGAGCTTGCCGCATATGATTGGCCCGCCCCACATGGTGCAAGACAAAAAGGGGACACCATGCATGACTTTCGAAGTTTGTTTTCACCCAGAAACACTCGATAAGGCACGAAGTAATGATCAGTTTAAGAACATGGTAGCATCGGTAGCATTTAGTGCAATCAAATCAAACTACAAAAAGTTTGCTGGTTCAGATTGTGATTTAGATGAAAATTATCGCATACTGCGTGGTGTAAAGGCTTTCGGTGGAAAGCCTAATATGTTGTCACTGAAGAAAACGAAAGCTGATCAGGATACGAAAACAACAGCAAAGGAGGACAATGATACGAAAAAGAAAACGAAAAGCAAAAAGGGGGACGCGAGTAGGAAAAGTAAATCTGCAGATCAAAAGAAGAAAGCTTCACAAGCGGATGAATCTACAAACGGTATCTCTGAACCAGAAATTACGATCGTTGAACGAGGTATGTTTGACCTGAAGGATACCATACACACACGCGAGGTTGAGACGAAGCGACCAAAAGAATTAGTCTGCAGAATTTCTTTGCCAAAGATCAATAGTGCTGCGAAGGTTGATTTAGACGTGGGTAATAGATACTTAACGCTCGAAGTTAAAGATGTATATTTTCTTGAACGTAGATTGCCTTATGAAGTCGTTGGTGAAAAAGGGTCTGCCAAGTGGATAAAGAAGAAGAATCAACTTGTTGTTACAATTCCCGTGAAACCACCCCCAAAAAAGCCTGTGAAGAAATTTACAGAACCAAAAGTTCAGGATGCAGAAGATTTTGCGGAAGAAAGCAGCTCCCCTCTTGTGTCAGAAGTTGTCTCATCTCCGAAGTCTGTCACAGAAGATGCTATATCTGAAGTAGAAAAGGACGAAAAAGAGGAAAGAGGTGAAGAAAACTCCGAGTCACCTAATACGAATCTTGAGGATACCAACCAAAGTAATGACGCTGTTTCTGAGATTCCTGGATTATCGCCTGAAATGCAAAAAAAGTTAAGAGAAGCTAGGGCCGCTTATGATGCATGGCAAGAGCAAGGTGATAAAAAGCATCAGGAAGAAGAAAAAAGAAGACAAGAAGAGGAGAAGATCCAGCAAGAGAAGGCAATGGCTGCCCTGGCGCTAAAGAGTGCGAATGGTGATGCAGAGAAAGCTGCAAAACAGAAAAAATTTATTCCTTCGGCAAATTTCGATGGTAGAAGAGAATTTTATGTTTTCAAAAATGGTGAAGAAGGTCTTGGTTATTATTGGGATACCTTTGGAATTATGGGGAGGCTGCCGGTATCAAGTGACTTCAACGATGTGACCTCAGGGAATGAAAAATCTGCAAGTCAAACGAAGGTCGTCAAGAAGGATGATGATTCAAAAGAAGGAGACCTGTTGAAATTGCCACAATATCGCTTCCGTCAAGACAAGTCGTGTGTAACAATACTTGTGCAGGTTGAAAATATTGATCCTAGCAGTGTTATTGCTGACTATAAAGCTGATCGTGTACACCTAAAATTTTTGGCAGATGGCGAGACATACGGCTTTCTTTTGCGACCACCGAAGGATGCGGCGGTTGATCCATCAAAATGCCGGTACGATGTATCCCAGAGTAACATGGCCATGGTTGTAGGCAAAAAATCAAATACCAAATGGATCTTAAATGTCGAAAGGGTAGAAAAAAACAACCCCCTTTTTGCGAAAGTTGATAAAGATGATGAAATACGAAAACAGGATGAGCCAGACGTAGATCTACGACGCCAAACCGGGAGAAGCAGTGCTAGTGGTGGTAGCGGCGGTGCGGGCCACGCGCCACTGTCAAATAAGTTATTTATGGAACTAGACTGATACTACCGCAATATATGTGAAAAATAATATACATATATATATACGAGTACATATCGCTTTTTTGAATAATTTGGTTTCCAAAAATATTACACACTGTGCTGTAGATTTTTATAGAATACTGACACAGCGGGTCCATATATATTTTGAATTCTAATTTGTGCGTGAGTGATATTTTTCTCTGTGCGAATACACCGCTAAAAAAACGAACTTCTGGCCTTTTTTGTTATTGAACAGAGCCCATTGGTCTTCCACCAGCAATTCTAATATTTGCTCCACATACATAACTCGATTGATTGCTAAGCAAGTAACGGATCGCATCAGCTATTTCGCTTGCTTCTCCTAAACGTTTCAGCGGTATGCAGGGCACAGTTTTCTTTTTAGCAGCATCTGATGGCATATCTGTGTTGCACATACCAGGTGCAATTGCATTGATACGGACACCATGCTCAGCACATTCAAGAACAATTGACGTTTGCAGAGAATTCAATGCGCCCTTAGTGATTGCATACAGCACCGGAGAGCCTTGTATAAATGCTGAACCGGAAGAGATATTTACTATCGCGCCACCATTCCCACCGGTTTTTTTTGACATTTTTTCCAGTGCTAGCTTGCTACAAGTCAAAGGACCCAATACGTTGGTTTTCATCATATCAATAAACTGTCTCTCAAATTGTGGGTCTTCCACCTTAGGCATGCCTAAAAGCTGTCCTTTTGTACCGGTCGGTCCAATAATAGCCGCGTTATTTACTAATGCCACTATTTTTCCAGTCTTGAAATAGCTTTCAACCTGATCAAACATTTTCTTTACTGACTTTGTGTCACTAATGTTGCATTGGACTGCTAAGGCTGTGTTGCCATTATTATAAATCTTTTTCACGATTTCATCCGCCTTCAACTTATTATTATTGTACACACAGACAATTTTATACATGTCTTGCAACTCTAGACAAGTCGCTGCACCAATACCCCTTGATCCACCTGTGACAATGCATATATCTTTGTCAACTAACTTTTTTTTTACAAGACGTTGCGTATCTTTTGACTTCGCTTTCGTAGCCCTCCCAGCAATATAATATCCTATACCAATTCCAAATGCTACCGCAACCAAGCTTGATGACACCATGCCTTGCATTTTGTCGCTCATCGTTTACTTGCTTACTTCCATGCAACTTCTTCCATTCTCGGCTCTGTACGTAGTAGTAGCAGCAGTTTCAATATAGTTGGGACTCCCTTATCATCTCATCGCCATATTAAATTACAGTGTAAGTGTATTTATTATTATAATAATTTTATTACAATATATTATTATAAAAAAAAAAACAAGAAGAAGAAGAAGAGGAAGAGAAAGATACCCAATAGTATGTAGGTTAAGGGGTATGGTCGGAACTGACTGCAAAAGAAAAAAATATACTAGAGCTAGTGCTAGCTACCTATTATTGAAATTATTCTAATTCTGAATGAATAATAAAAAAAACCTAAGTTTAAGTTAATATTAAAGTGGAGGAAGGTGATGAGATGAAGTGATGAGATGATCACTGCACAGCATCTGTTGTCTCTTCGATGGTTTACAGAACGTTGTTGCTCGTGTGTGGTCAGTGTAATAGTGTATTAATAGTGTCATTTGGTTGTTGTTGTATTAATATTATTATTCATTTCCTTTATTATTGTTTTCTTTTTTTTCAGCAGCATAGCAGAAATGGTGCAATAAATAA
>MDSZ01100660.1_pt1 | contig 14101 bp, 17 predicted proteins | sample 811201 | NCBI WGS metagenome assembly MDSZ01 (sample SAMN05326647, study PRJNA326480) | marine metagenome | isolation source: seawater | place: Indian Ocean: North | collected 2010
AACAAGGTTAGACAATGCACAACGTTTTGTAAACTTATTTGGTAACCAGTCATGGTGTAGGATACAGAAAACAATTGGCGACAGCAGTTGGTTTACTTTCGGAATGGTGCTTGACGGGGCACTAAAAGGACGTAGAGCAGAAGTGGTCAAAGCCTTGGACGAAGCGAAAGTGCAGACAAGACCTCTCGCATCAAGAAATTTTTTGAAACAACCGGTAATGAGAGATTTAGATTTTATCAACAACAATAACTACACAGCCGCAGATGACATTCACGACAACGGCTTTTTTGTTGGCAATGGCAGTGTTCCTATCAAAGATGAAATTACTAAACTATACGAAGTTATATCAAATTTAACAGAATGAAATCATTAACTATTGTCACAACGTGGGGAACAAAATATTGGCCAAACCCTGTGCAACCCGGACTTAAGAGCACAATTAACAATTGGCCGGAACATGCAAAAGTACTTGCATACCCAGACGATATGTCACAACAACTTGACTTGCCTCGTACAGAATATTTTGACTTATGCAAAGAACAACCTGTGCTGAAAGAGTTCATTGAGAGAAACAAAGACAATCCGAGACTAACAAAATGGCAACCACAACAATACAAGTTTGAATACGATGCGATTAGATTTAGTTACAAAGTATTTGCCTGTATAGATGCATACCAAAAGACAAAGCCCGACATGTTATGGTTCCTAGACGCAGACATAATCACATTTGAAAAGGTTCCCATGTCATGGCTCGAACACATTATTCCTGATCATGCATTCACTTCTTACCTGGGCAGACCCAAAAAAGGATTTTCAGAAACAGGATATTACGCTTTTAATACTGCACACAAATATGCAGATGAGTTTTTCAAAAGATGGGAACAATACTATGCTGAAGATTTATTTTTTAACATTCAAAAAGGATTCCTTAATCACTTCCCAATCACAGGTTACACAGACTCATTTACATTTGATGCTGTAAGAATTGAAATGGAACAGGCTGGTAAAATAAAAAACGAAGACCTTAATGACGGTAGATGGGCCGGATCAAGAAAAGCAAGACATCCGTTTATCAATTCCGAACTTGGGCAATACATGGATCACATGAAAGGCTACGACAGGAAAGCACAAATGAGTTCTAAGAAGAGAGACCTAACCACAAAACAGACCCACCCATATTGGAAGACACTTAAAGACTAGCCTTGTAAATATGGGCATGAAAGTTCTTATTACAGGTTGCCAAGGATTCATTGGAAAAAATTTAGCACAACATCTAAAAAGGCAAGGCCACTTTGTGGTAGGAATAGACAAGACACTTAAAGTCGGAGACCCTGTCTTTGTTGATGAGTTTGTTGGCCACGACATGGAGCAAAGAATATCTATAGAAAATGATTTTGATAGGGTGTACCACCTGTCAGCAGACGTGCCAAACTCCAAAGGTGTTGGAGGCAATCAACTAACCACAGGACGAAGCAATCCTATACAGACAATACAAGCAATGGATTTTGCGGCCAAGAACAAGTCGCACTTCATATATGCGGTGTCTGCCATGATATACAACACCTCGTTCCAAGGACACAATGGACCAGACCTAAACGAAGACGAACACATATGGCCGGCTCAACCAGCAGGAAACATTTATGGCATGGAGAAATTGTATAACATGCAGTTGGCAATCGAATACGCCAAAGCACATGGAATGAAAATAGCATTGCCTATATTCCATGCGATGTACGGACCACACTGTGACATATTCCAAAATTCAAAAGTTGTTGCGGCCACGTGTTTGAAAATAGTAAAAGCAGATGATCCGGGTGAAATAGAAATATGGGGCGATGGCACACAGATAAGATCGTTTTGTTACATTGATGACCTAATGATAGGACTAGACAAAATAATCGAAAACGATGTGCAGGTACCTATTAACATGGGATCAGATGAAGCAATAACAATGACACAATTAGCAGACATGCTGATTGACATATCAGGAAAGGACATAACCAAAACTTACTTGCCGTCCGGACCTGCAGGATGTATGCGAAGAAATTCCGACAATACCAAATTACAAAAACTTACAGGATGGAAACCAAATTACCCTCTAGAGCAAGGTCTAAAAAACACATACGAATTTGTAAAAGAACAAGTACAATCGAATAATTAATAATATGTTTTACATTTGGCACACATTACTAATAGCCACATTCATAGCGGTGGCATACCACATGGGATATGCCCATGGCAAAAGACAACCGAAAATAAAAAAGCGTAAGGCATAAAAAATTTCCCATACAAGATTTTGCTTTAAATATCGGTATGCAATTACAACGCATTTGGTCCGGTTTTTCAGAAGAACAGTACGAATACATCACAGACATAGTTGCAAACAGTGACGCAAAAAGTGTGTGTGAAATAGGAACGTTCGTAGGTACCACTGCACAAAAAATTTGGGAAAAAATAAAAGATTCGGACAAAAAACTTTATCTCATAGACAACTATATGTTCTTACCAGAAAACAAGAGAGCAAAGTTTTTTAGGGCGGTAAAACATTCTATTGATCCAGAGACAGAAAACATAATAACGGTATTAGAAGACAGCCATACTTACAATTGGCAACAACACAATTTTATAATTTTTGGACATCATGATGCTGATCATATGTTACCGGATCTACAAAAATTAATTTTTAGTGATGTTGATTATGCAATAATAGGCGATGGAATTCCTAATTGTTTCCAAAGAACAAAAGCAACTTACGAGTTGGTTGCACAAATGACAGGCAAAGGTCTGCACCCACAATATTATTTGAATGGATTGATTGTGCTAGGTAGGAAAAAGTTAAAATGTACACTTCCAACAACTGAAGATTATTTCTTTGGTAACAAGATAAAGTACATGCCAAAGGTCAATAAGAATTACAGGAGAGCGATAGATGAACTTAGGCGAATACATTGATTACTATGGATCATTAAGTTACGAAGAACTTTTTGCAAAGTATAGAGAACATTCAGATCCTAATGTAGCAAGTTACGTATCACTTGAAAAGGTAAATCTTCCGGAACAACTGATTAGTGAGATGTGTACACGTGAACCTGAGAGACAACCGGAACACCTCGGAGTCAAGTCACAGTATAGAGTAAAATACGACGACGAATTACAAACATGGGCCGAACAGACTTTCCCTCACTTGCAATTCGTAGATGTTAGAATGCAGTCACAACCGCCCGGTGAAAAGGTTCCAGCACATTTAGATTTACTGCCTGTGTACCTAAAAAAAGTTTGTAACAAAGTTCCGTACCTTAGAAAAATAAAACACTCGATTGAGGACCCAGGACTAGACGTACATCAACTTATTATTGCTTGTGAAGACCAAGTCGAAGGACAGGTGTTTGGCTTTGACAACCCAGGACAATGGCATTGGACCAAGGGAGATTGTATTAGAGTCAACACATGGCGAGGATCGCATTGGACCGAAAACAACAGCACTAAGACAAGGCACATGTTGAAGGTGAGAGGAATACAAATTAGGAGAGACAGGGATAAAAATGTTTTTACGTGATTACATCAACTGGGCAAACCAAATCGATGAATACAAAGAAGGTCCTAAACTTGCAAATCCAAAAGCATGGGGATATGAAAAACTTGGCAAGGTTAAGTTGCCAAGATTACAAATAGAAGACCCTACACCAGGAGACGAAGGATATTCCAGCGTGAGAAATCCAATCCTTGTTAAATGGGCAAAACACACATGGCCTTTCCTAAAGTTTGTGGACGCAAAAATACAAATACAAACTTCAGGAGAAAGATGCAGACCTCATCTAGATTTTTTGAATGATTATCTAGAGAACGTGTGTGCAGAAAATACAGAGTTATATGACAGAGAACATTCTTTACAAAAGCCGGGTGTAAATGTTTGGCGTATGTTTGTTGCACTTAACGACCAAATAGAAGGACAAAGATTTATAATCAACAATGAGGACTGGCATTGGCAGGAAGGAGACTGTATAAGATTAAACAACTGGCAGGCTCTTCACTCCACAAGTAACGACAGTGACACTGATAGATCAATTATAAAGGTAACTGGTATTGCCATATGAAGTTCATAGTTTCAGATCACCTACCAGGAGAGAATCGTTTTGGCAAATGGCATTACACCCACGATCGTGATGTAAAAATTTATAGAGACCTCGCCAAGACAGTGCTGTGGTTTGGCTATACCATAGAGCAAGATATTAGAAAGTTTTTCCTAAAAGACATAAAAAAATTAAAACAGGCAAACGGTAACTTCTGCGTTGTAGTCTTGTATAAAGATCGAATGGAAGTCTGTCTTGATTACTTTGGACAAACAAAGGTGTATTATCACATACGTGACGGCTTGACTGTAACCAACCAATTAGCATTGCTCCCGCTAACCAAATCCGACATAAAAACTTGGACCGTTGATCGCTTCATGCAAGGACTTGGCGAAGATGTGCCGATGTATGCTTGTAAAGATCCAATGAACATGCAATTCATATATCAATGGAATGATTTCTCACATGACAACACAGTGTTCAATTATGTCAGTAGTGTTCCAAGAGACCACTGGCTGGTACATGAGAATGACGAAACCACGCTAAAAAAAATACATGACACTTACAGAACAAACTTTACTTCGTTTCGTAACAAAAAAATAAAAAAAATAGACGATACCGAATTGGAGGACAAGATACATCAATGCATGGAACAACATAGTACTGTTATAAAAAAGAATTATAGAAATATATGTTCATCTATAAGCGAGGGCATTGATTCTACCTTGCAGGACCAATATTTTAGTGCTAAAACTAGATTGATGTATCATCCCAAAGACTCTACCACTATAGAAGAACTGCCCCCAAAAGCGAACCTAATCGAACAATACAAAGATCGCAAAAAAAAAATTAATTTTGATGTTTTTGATGTGACAAAAATTGACAACATAACAAAAGAAAATATTTGTGATCCTATGTTATCATGGGTAGACACTGTTCCAACAATATGGCAAGTCAATAAATTATCTAAAAAGCCAGACGTTTTGATGTACGGATCATATGGAGATGAAATGTTCATGCACTTGCCAAAATTCCTTTTTGCAATGGTTCCGCCGCATCGTAGGGAGGAATATGCCGACTGCTATGGCGGAAGAAAATCACCTGCTCGACCATTTGTGGACCCATACCAAAAAAGAATGGTTGATGATTGGCAAAACAAATTTGCCAAAATGGCACTACCAAATAGATACGGTCGTGATATCGAGGCGCAGACCGGTGTGTTTACAACATCACTATATGCTGATCGTAGGATATTTCATTTGTTGCACAAAGCCACTTATCATCAACAAATAGATAGCATGGCTAACGTAGGAACACAGAAACGTATACTGAACAATAAATTTAAATTTGATTTCAAAACCAAATTCAAAGATGGTGCTGGATACGAATGCAGAATGGTTATTAAACAATTATTAACAAACGTAATAGACAAAATAGTAAAATGAAATTCTTTATCTCCGACACAAAAAAACTAGAGCACAAATATGGTAAATGGTTTTGGTATGCCGACAGCGAATGTTCGCTTTATGCAAACCACGAACACTTTGTAATATATGCTGGATACACAATAGGTGATGATACAATTGAACAAATTATACAACGCGATCCACACGAACTAGAACAAGCAAACGGAACCTACTGGGCAGTCATAATGACTGAAGAATCTTGCAAGGTCATTGTAGATTATTTCTGCCAAACTAAAATTTTTTATAGAAGTAATGAAGCCATAGAAATCTCCAACGCCCTATACCTTTTTCCTTTTACTTCAAAAGATGTTGATAGGCAAGAAGTTGAAAAAAGACTTAAAATAAGTTCAGACAAAAAAGAATATCAACCAACTGAGAGTTTTGAAAAATGGGAGACCATGGTGCTTGACTGGGGATACGCCAGCAGTCCGTCCCTTGGTGTGAGACAATATAGTCCAAGTATGTGTAGGACTGTGTTCAAAGACACTTATATCTTACAACCAGATCATTGTTTAATTGCAACAGAAGATGTAAAAATTCAACGCATACACGACACACAACAATGGATAAAAGATTCTCTACGCACCAAGCATGACATGAGCAAGGAGCAAATACAAGACAAAATACACAGATGCATGAAGGAACACGCTGATTTAATAAAAATCAAATACAAAAACATAGTAAGCAGTTTAAGTGAGGGTATAGACTCGGTGCTCCAGGACCAATACTTTCCCGACGCAGAAAAAATTATGTATGACTTTCAACCGTCAAATGCACCATTCACGTACAAGCAAAAGGCCATAGACAAAACAAAGAATAAAAAGTGTAAGGTGGAGAAGTTTGTTTTGCATAAAGATGTGATTGAAAAAACTGCAAGTACTGTCATGAACGACCCGTCCTGTTTTTATTGGGACACTCTGCCGAGCCAACAACAGTTGCACAACTTAGAAGTCAAACCGGATATCCTTATGTACGGACAGAACGGTGACAATATGTTCATGCACAAACCATTTTTTTATTATGAATACATGTTCACCAAACAAATAGCAAAGGACATACCTGTTAAACAAAAACTTGCGGAGTTTGACAAAACACTTACCTCTTTTCAAAACTGTTATTCTTCTGTGAACAACATATGGGATAGGCCGGCCGCAACATGGCAAGAAGCGTTTCCTGACATGACGGAAGAACAATTAATCGAAGAATTAGAAAACGATCCTGTTGATGCGTACATAGATGACTTTGCTAGGAAAAATACTCCGGGACTCTATAACAGAGAAGTAAGCCATGCGGGAGATGTGCTTGTTACATCTCTGTTTTGCGACAAGCGTATCTTTACTCTTGTGATGTCTGCAAAGGACGACATCATGCTAGAAAGCATAATGGACGCAAAGATACAAAAAGATATATTAAAAAATAAGTTTGATTACGAATACGAAACACCACACAAGGACCAAGCGGAATTCAACGCAGTGCATATAATCAAACCAATGTATGTTAGCACAATAAGACATTGCCTTAGGGATCATTTAGAGCAGTAGCGTTAGCGTAAATTACCAAATAAGCGTTTTTTAGAAATAACGCGAAGCGTTAAAAAGCGTAAAGCCGACCTGACCTGAACGATAATTACAGTAGCAATGGGAGTTCCACAATGGGCATACACTATGATTACAAAAGCACCCGCGGAGACAAGAAGTTACGTAAGCAACAGGAACGTGAGGAGCGAAGGCGCAAGAAAAAGAAAAATAACGCCGGCAAACCCGCTAACACGATACCAGAGGACGTGGTCCTAACACTGGACATGATCACAGATCCCAACAGATGATCAACAGCAGACTTTTCGAACACTACGGCATAGACACCGCAAAGGATCTCAAGATAAAGAACAGATGCCCGCGACCCTTTGACACCGTGCTGATAGACAAGCAGGGATCGTGCTATGCGTGTGAGTGCCAGTCGTGGTTGCCACAGAGCATAGGCAACCTGCAGGTCAAATCACTGGAGGAGATACTGCAATCTGGCGTACGCAAACACCTGCAGGGTTCCATAATCGACGGCACGTTCCGTTACTGCAACGAGCATCAGTGTTCGTACATCAAGTCCGGTGCTGTATTGCATGGCCAGCCGGATCGCATACAGCATCTTAGGCTCGCCATCGACGACAGTTGCAATTTGCGTTGTCCCAGTTGCAGGAAGCACATGATATTCCACAAGGAGGGTTCCGCATACAACTTGGGCATACGCCTGGCGGATCGCATAAACGATTGGCTGTACGACCATGCTCACCCCATACAGGTGCACATGGGCTCGGACGGAGACCCGTTTGCTTCTCACGTGTACAGGCACTTCATGGCCGATACACCGGAGCGTGACAACATAAAATATTCCATACTCACAAATGGGTTGATGTTCAAAGAATTTCACACAAAAGTTCCCAATGTGATAAACAACCTGCAAGAACTTGGGGTCAGCATTGATGGGGCAACCAAAGAGACTTATGAAAAGTTGAGGCTGGGTGGCAAGTGGGAAAAGATCATCGAGGGACTGGAATGCATGGCGGAGCAGAAACAGAAGCATGGTTTTAGATTCATACTACACTTTGTTGTTCAAAAAGAAAATTATCATGAGATGGAGACCATAATCGACCTGGGTGAGCAGTTTGGTGCTGACCGTGTGTGGCTGAACAAGATAGAGGACTGGGGCACCATGGACGACTTCCGCTCACAGGACATATGGGGATCAACGGATTACCAAAATCGATTGGAAAAGGTAATTGGACGCATACGCGACAGAGGTGACAGGTTTATAGAGTGCCCTACTTTAATAAGTGAAGCGGTTCGTTATAGAAACAAAAACTAAACTGCAATCGCGGATACTTTGCTTTGGCACCCATTTCCACAGTGTGCAATATATCACTACGTAACACAATTGGTTTGTCACATTCAACCCTGTCTATTTCGTTTGCATAATCATCATACCACACATTAAAAGTTCCTTTGGTGTTGAGAACAGGAAAGTTTATTTTTGCCACAACAGGTGGCTCGTCACGATGTATGTCCGTGTGAATTAATTCGTTTGTGATTGTAAAACTCATGTCCCTGACTTTCAAGCCAAGGCTGTCAAACCATTTGTTCAACTGCAAATTTGGTATGGAAAGATAGTCACGTATCTGTGGCCTTGTGAGGTGTGTCCAAAATTTGGTCGGGGCGTTGTTCGCCGTTATGCCCACGTACAATCCATAGAGGCTGTCCGCTATCTTCTGTTGGTTGTCACAATCCAAAATAAAATACGACTTCATGTGCGTATTTAAATACTGGCAACACACGATATGAAGATTGCGATCACAGGACACAAAAGGGGAATTGGTAAAGCGTTTGCGGAAAGTCTCGCCGCACGGGGACACGACATAGTGGGAATATCAAGGAGCGACGGTGAGAACATCAGAAGGGTGGCACACACGGCCTCACTGATCGAGCCCTGCGACCTTTTCATAAACAACGCTATAAGCCAGTACGCTCAGACAGAACTGTTGTTCGAGGTGTGGCACAGGTGGCACGAGGACAAGGAGGCACATCACATCTGGAACATAAGCACACGTGTGTGCGAATGGGACAAGGACCAAGCAATCAACGGACTCACAATGCGAGAGTCAATGCAGTACCGCAATCAGAAGATGGCCCTCGAACTGGCACACGTGCAACTGCACCAACAACCCAGCAACATAAAAATGCAACTGATAAGGCCAGGCACGGTACGCACACAGGAATTCAGTGACCCGGACAGCATCTCCCCAAAAGATTATGTCGAGGGCATATTGGCACAACAGGACATAGTGTGATGGACGCAAAGAAGTTTCTAAAAAACAAAAGCATATGCACGTTGCCCTGGAACGGTTTTGAATTGGAACCAGACGGCAATGTCAAGAATTGTATCATATCCACCACGAAACTGGGCAACATAAACTACTCCAACATCAAGGACATAGTGCAAGGCAAAAAGATGCAGGACCTCAAACAGCGAATGCTGGATGACAAAAAGCCTTACAACTGTTCTGGATGTTATCTGCAAGAAAAAGACAGGACTAACCTCAGCAGTATCAGTAGCAGGCTGTATTATCTCAAACATCTTGGAACAAAGAACAAAATAGATTTTTATGACGACGTCAAGAACTTTGCCCTCAAACACGTGGACCTGCGTTGGACAAACAGTTGTAACCAGGCATGTGTGTACTGTGGACCAGAGTACAGCAGTAAATGGGCACAGGAAATGAATGTCAAAGTAAAATCAAACAAGGAAGCGAGGCAAGAGGTCAAAGACTTTGTGTTTGAAAACATCGAACAATTGGAAAATGTTTACTTGGCAGGTGGCGAGCCAATGCTGATGAAAGAGAATAAAGAATTTCTCACCGAACTAAAAACAAAAAATCCTGACTGCACAGTTAGAGTAAACACAAACCTAAGCACGACCGAAACAGGAATATTTGAACTGTTGTGTGATTTCAAAAACGTGCATTGGACCATAAGTGTGGAGAGCATTGGCGAAGAATACAATTACATACGACATCATGGCAACTGGGATGACTTTGAAAAAAACATTGACGTTGTTACAAAATTGGATCACAAGATCAGTTTCAATATGTTACATTTTATATTGAACTACAAAAGCATCCACGGATGCGTGGACTATCTCAAAGGCAAAGGTTTCAATGACAACAGTTTCATAATCGGACCGCTTTACCGTCCGCCACACTTAAACACAATGAATCTTCCGGATGAAATGATGCATAGGATCTTGAAGACTCTCGAGGACAAGTTGGCCAAAGGTCCGCAAGGATACTTGAAGAACAGTTATGAAAACTTAATAAAATATTACACCACCACAAACTTCCAAAAGAATATGAGATCATTTTACTACAATCTTGGCGTAATGGATCAAAGAAGAAAACAAAGTGCAAGAAACATATTTTTTGATTTGTTCGAGGAACTGGATGCTTACACACTGGAATAAATTGGTACTCACAGACTGCCGAGTTGTTGACGTTGGCGGACAGCATTTCTATCCCATATTCAAGAATGGATCCTCAAGTCTAATAAGTCAAGCAGACAGCACACTGGTCAATGAGCAAATAGCAGATTGTAGCAACATCAATGTGTTCGTCAGAGACCCTGTGGATAGGTTTGTGTCGGGCATCAACGAGTACTGCCAACAGAACAACCTCGACTTAGAAAGCACGTACAAACTTGTTGAACATAACGAGATCACAGACAGACACTTTGCACCTCAATGGATATGGTTGGTGCATCTATCAAAGCACTACAAGTCAGATGTTACGTTACTGCCTTTCTCAGACATTTCAAAATACTGTGGCTCACACAATAACAAACGCAATTCAGACATCAAACGTGTGGAACCGATTGAAACTTATATCAAGCAGGACAAGGCAATCTTAAAACATCTGGGAGAAACATTAAATATTAAAAAATTAATAAGGATTTGTAAGGATGGATTGTCCAAGACTTAAACACTTTGTAAGATTGAACCATGACGGCACAATAGGAAAGTGCGGCCACATGATTGGTGGCAAACGTTTTGAATCTATAGACGACATGCACAACAGTGAATGGATGAGTCGTGTGCGTAAAGACATGGAGGGCGAAGGCTGGGCTGATGAGTGCCAACGCTGTATGAGATCCGAACAGGTTAACGGATCAAGTGTGAGGACAAAGAGCATCAAAAGGCACAACATATTGAAGCACGAAAGAGACGACTATTTGATAGTGGGTGGCACGTTGGATAACATCTGCAACAGTGCGTGTCAGACTTGCGGTCCAAATCTCAGCACAAAGATAGGTAGCCTACAGGGCTCCGACTATCGTAGCATGGACAACTTTCCACGTTTCTGGGAACTGCCTGCTCACAGGATACTGGAACTGGACATAAATGGTGGTGAGCCCACAGCAAGTCCCAACTACAAAAAAATTTTACGTAACCTACCCAAGAATATTAGGATAGTGAGGATGAACACTAACGGATCAAGAATGATACAGGAACTAGAAGACATCTTGAAGAGTGGTGTGATAGCCATAGTGACACTCAGCCTTGATGGCACAGAAGAAGTGCATGACTACGTTAGATGGCCCATCAAATGGTCCAAGTACACAGAGAATGTTGACAAGTACATTGAACTTAGAAACAAATACAAAAACTTACATTTGGATTTCTGGACAACAGTGAGCAGTCTCAACTTGAACGACTTCTCAAACATACAGACATACGCCGCACAGGTGAGGATACCTCACAACTGGGCGTTCCTGCACACACCGGAGGTGCTTGATGTAAGATACTCAAACGCACTCACGGAAAACGCTGAACACACATTCATAGGGCAAGTGGCTGTGGAAGAAGACAACAACACAAAACTTGAAAGATTTATCAAGCGTCAGGACCTAATGAGGAACATCAACATCAAAGATTATCTGAGCTTCTGACCAAAATGTTTTAAAAATATTTTTGCAAATCGCTTGTGATTGGGTTCACCGTAGTGTAGGCCGTCCCTTGCCTTGCTAGGACCTTGTAATTGCCTTTGTTCGTGCCTATCCCAGTATGGCCAACAGTTCTTCACTGTGTAGTCCTCTAAAATTTTTATATCTTTATTCCAAGTTTTCAAATCAATAACATTGTCAGCAAAAAGGTGAAAGGTTGTGCATCTATTAACCTCTGCATATTTTTCCAAAAAGAACACACACTTGAGAAAGTTGTTCATATCAGATTCATGATCCTCATATCTCAAAGTTTTATCTGTGCCCAGAAGATTCAAAGCAGTTGACTTTGTTAACCTTTCTCTGCGACTGATCACTGGCCAGCAAACAATTATAATTTTAGGATTGATAACTTTCTCACACGAATACAGTATCCTCACACAGGTCTCCGGACTGGCACCAGGCTGTCCTAGATTCCAGTACCTCAACAACTTGGTATTGTGCTGGCTAACGTGGTGTGCCCATGTTTCGTCCTCATCGAGGCCCACTCCCCAGGTGTGGCTACAACCAAGTATCACCACATTCTTTTTGCCCTCCGGCATCGGATTCCAACTCGGACACCTGAACGGCCACTGCTCGAAAGTTTTTAGGTCGTGGTCAGAATAGTGTCCGTATTTCATTTAAAATAATCCTGTATTCCATCTGTCTGCCTTGCCAACTCCTGGGTCATGCAAGTAATACCTTGACCAAAGAAATATTGATACGTGAGTGGCACAAACAAAATTTCAATTTTGTGTTTATCGAATTGTTTGAGAATATCTTTTTTGTGTGCATAATGATTTGGCATCATTATTGTGTTCTGGTCAAGCACAAGACAATTTGTTGAAAGAGATGTGTCCCTGTCATCGTCTTGTATCTTAGCATCTATGAGTTCGTGCTCTCTCATTTTTTCTCTGTCATACTTGCTTGGTGTTTTTATTATGTCCCAATTCTCAAACTGTGGAGGCAATACTTGTTTGTCATGCTCTGTGTAAAGTAAGCCAGGTCTGACAACACAAATGTGTGCATCCATGTGTCCTGTAAAATTTTTCTTAGTTGTGTGGTATCTGTACTGTGGAAACATTGTCTTCAGCCAAGTCAATCCTAGTTCGTTGTGTGAACCACCGTTAGAAATAAAAATATCTCTGCCCACACGAAGCACTGCGGCACCGTCAAGGATGGGATCTTCTTTCGGCACCCAGTAGTAATCTCCCGCACTTGACGTATCGGGCAAGTGCCTAGGCAATGGCATTGTGATCCATTTTGCTCCCTTTGCCTGTAGTTCTAAAAAAACTTCTCTGTAATAATAACTTTCAAATATCCTTTCTTTCCTCCAACCCGAGGTTTCAATCAATGTGTCTCCCATGATAAGTGTGTTGTCCCGTGGTGTAAATGGCATTCCCAATCCTTTTGTCGTGTAATACGGTGTGACGATTTCGGTGTTATTGCACTGTCCCGGTCTATAAACTTTGATGCCTCTCTTTTCAAGGACATACTGGATAACATTCAACTCCTCGGATGTCTTATCAAAAATATCATGCAACTTGTTCTTCTGGTCCGAGTCACTAAAATTTATTATGGATTTGTCGACCGATCCTAACAATATAGATTCAACCTTATCAAATGTGTTGTAGATGTTTAACATTAATGGCTTCCTTGGGACAAACTCATCTGTTGTTGAATACGCATGTTTATATAAAGTTCCATGAATCCCATCCTTGTCTTGCGACCCCAGAGGTTAGGGTACTTTAGTTTGGCAACCATTAGATGTTTTTCTTCGCCATAGCAGTCTAAGACATCGGTCTTTTTGCGGTGTACAAATTTTAACGCTTTGTGTTCAGCAAGGTAATTGATTAATGGAGATTCTTTTTTTAATAAATGCTTGGCAACAAATGGTGGTATTTGTTCTTTCCTTTCTTTTAACTTCACTGAATAAAATCTTTTCACACAATTAATTATTGTGCGATTGGTGGACCGGAAAGGATTCGAACCTATGGCCTTGAGTTCCGCAAACTCACGCTCTATCCAACTGAGCTACCGGTCCATT
>MDSZ01230788.1_pt1 | contig 14100 bp, 18 predicted proteins | sample 811201 | NCBI WGS metagenome assembly MDSZ01 (sample SAMN05326647, study PRJNA326480) | marine metagenome | isolation source: seawater | place: Indian Ocean: North | collected 2010
AGCAATAGGAGCAGTCTTAGGAGCAAACATCGGAACGACCGGCACCATTTGGTTAGCCGGTCTTTTAGTATCTGATGGAATGCCGAAAGGTGACACATTAAGAATAGCAATAGCTCATAGTGGAGCTAATCTCTTTATGGCTGTCATGCTTCTTCCATGGGTACATCATATAGCAAAATTTTTACATCGGTTCTAAGTTCATCTTGTATAAATATAAGGATTTATGAACTATCTTTTGAATGGAGTAGAAGATGACCCAACTAATAGACCCCAAGAAATATACTGAAACCGTGGACCTTTTAAGGTCCTTTTTTTTAGGAAAAGGATTCTTAGAAGTACACACACAAAATAGGCTATCAATACTTGCAGCTTGCGAAGATCCTTTTAATGTTGCAACATATGATTATGCTGGTCAGAAATGGCCCTTACCTCAAACCGGCCAAATGTGGCTGGAACATGAGTTACTCACCCGCCCCTCTGAGAAGGGGTTTTTTTGTATCTCGACCTCGTATAGACAAGAACCAAATGCTAAACCCGGAAGGCATGATATAATCTTTCCAATGTTTGAATTTGAATTCCCTGGAGATGTAGATGATTTGAAGATGATGGAAATGGAACTATGTGAACACTTAGGATTTCCTGAACTCGAAGAAAAAACATACTTTGAATGGGCAGATGAGTTTGGCACTAAAGAGCTTGATCATGACCATGAAGAGAAGATAAGATGTGGCATGATAACAGAGTTTCCTGAATGGACATCACCCTTTTGGAATATGTCTAGACATGAAGATGGTCTAACAAGCAAGAAGATCGATGTTATACTAGGAGGAATGGAGACTATAGGATCTGCCGAAAGATCCACTGATGTAGAGCAAATGAGAGATACCTTTCACACTATAACAGGTGGAGAGTATTCCGCGTTGTTATATAACCTGTTTGGTAAAGATCGTGTAGAGGCTGAACTTGAAGAGTTCTTAAAGCACGATTTCTTTCCAAGAGTTGGTGGTGGTATAGGAATGACAAGGTTGATCTCAGCCCTTTATTGATCACAATCTGGGGTGGTGAAAATGGTAGACACGCACGATTGTTTCTCGTGTGCCGCGAGGCGTGATGGTTCGAGTCCATCCCCCAGAGCCAATCGAAATTAATTGCATAAACCATTGATTTTATTAACAATAAAAATGCATTTTTTCCTTTACTTTTGATAAAAATAGTGGTAGAATGTATACATGATGATGAAAATTGCTAATAAAAAGGAAAATATGCAAGATAAAATCAATGGTTTTGGCCCCTTCACTGAAACAGTTCAAGACTACCTCGCACGTGGAGGTAAGATCACAACTCTTCCTGCTGGAAGTTCTGTTGAAGTTATAGCAGCCCAAACTATCGCCTCTCTTATGAGAGATGGTAGTGTAGGTCCCGCCAAGATTGACAATGAAGCTGTCAATTTCTCACGTAAAACTAAAGAAGATGTACAGGAAGCAGAATGAGATATGCTACTATAACAAAACTAGAAGATGGTGAAAAGGTGTTTGGTTCAAAAACAGCCGGTCGATATCATATCCAAGAATGGGATAAAGATGGGCTGTTATTATCCGGAACGTTCTTAGGTTCTTATGAGCAGGCTAAGAACTATGCTCATGCAATGAGACTCGATGTAAGAGAGGATTTTGACGAATGATCAACGTAAGGCCAAGAACCTATCATGTACCTAGGAAAGAGGTTGCTGCTATGAGTGACTGGTTTCTTAGGAAGTATATTGAACCTTTTGTAAAAGATGAAGAACCTACTTTTATTGATGTCTCTTTTAATAAGAGACTAGACACTCTTGGATTATGTACACAAGAGGAAGATAATGAGTTCTTAGTGGAAGTAAATCCAATCAATGGATATCATCAGACCATGAGAACAATCTGCCATGAGCTTATTCATGTTAAGCAATATCGTCTCGGTGAGATGGTTGCTGTTACAGGTGGAACACGATGGAAGAGGAAGAAGTTTAAACTAGACACACCATACGGAGAGTGTCCATGGGAGATTGAAGCATTTGCTAATGAAGGGAAAATTTGGGGATATTGGCAGCGGTCAAGAGATGGAAGATCATATATAAGGTAAAATAAGAGACTACGTTATTTTAATATAAGGTAAAAAAAGTGAAAAAAAGTGAAAAAAAGTGCATTTAATGGTTTACATTCTCTGAGAACTGTGGTAGAATAGTACTATAAAATGGAAAAGGAAAGGAAATACCATGTCATTTGATTACGAAAAAAGATTAGAACTTATCAAAAAAGTTCACAAGGCTCGTCTTGAGCGTGAAGCTAAAGACAGAGAAATGCTAGCTGAGATGGAAGCTGGCGAAGTCATCAAAAATGATGACACTAACATCAACCACTGGACTGATGCTTCTTCATATGCCAATGAGTATTATGGCGAAACTATGAGAGCTACCACACAGTTCGATAACGATTGGGACTAATATGCTAACAAGAGATGAAATGATTTCTTCCTTAAAGGAAGGAATCGTCACTGTTGACTTCACAAAAGTCAATGGTGAAAAACGCCACATGGAATGTACTCTCAACGAAGAAGTGATGGCAAAATATGAAGAGAGTAAAAGAGATTTTACGGCTGAGATGTCCGACACTCTTGATGAGAATACGCGTCAAAGAAAAGTAAATCTCAATGTCATTCCTGTGTTTGACATCAATGCCAAAGACTGGCGTTCTTTCAGAGTTGATTCAGTTGAAAACTTTGAAAGAGGCACCGCTTAATGGCGCTATCTGCTATGAAGGGCAAACCTCGCAAGAAGAAACAACCAAGAGCAAGAGCTAAGTTTGGTATTGCAGGTGCGCCTATTGAGAAAGGGCTTGAGTCAACCAAATATTATTTTCATACAGAGGTTGACAAGAAAGCTCTTTCTGAACAGCTAAAGACCTATATCAAAAAGAATTATTCTAAAGGAGATGCCAAGACTATCTTAGCATGTCCTGAATACATGTTCTATATGCATACACACTACAGTGCAATAGCATTCTGGTTGAACTCTAATCTTCCTGAAGAAGAACTTAAGTTTAAGAATACTGATTGGAAAGAAGCTCTTACAAGATATATTGAAGAGCTAAAAGCAAGAGGTACACCTCTTCTTAAAGAGAAGCAAGAAGCAGCTGCAGCAAAAGGCAATGTAATTGTACTAACGCCTATGCAGAAGCTACAAAACAAGATCCAAAACACAATCATGGATGATCTCTTTCTCCTTGAAGATCAGTGGATTGAAGGAGAGAAGACTACACTTGATGTATTCAACAGATTTAAATATCATGGTTTAACTGGTGCGGCGATTGTCCCAGTTAAGAAGGTGGTTGAGGGCTGGCTACTAGATTATGAAGATGCCTATCATAAAAGATGCGATCAGGCTGTGGAAGGTTATTCACACCTTTCTCGGTCAGAACTCAACCGCCGGATTAAATGTTGTCACGAGATGTTGGCAGATCTTGAAAAAGTAAAAGCGTCAACTAAAGCGACTCGTAAAGTAAGAGTGCCAAAAGCAAAGTCTGCAGATAAACAGGTTGCTAGGCTTAATTACTGTAAAGAGTCAAGTGAGGCAAAGCTTACATCAATCAATCCAGTTTTGATGGTTGGTGCAAGTCGTATATATACATATAACGTCAAGTATAAACGATTGACAGAATATGTTACAGAATCGGTTGGCGGTTTTGAGATTAGTGGCTCTACTATTAAGAACATGGATGATGAATTATCAAGGCAAGTGACATTGAGAAAGCCTGATCTTATGATTCCAATCGTACAGAATAAGTCTGTCAAACAAATTGACAAGGCTTGGTCTGAACTTACTACAAAGACATCTAAACCTAATCCGCGAATCAACAAAGAAACAATTCTACTGAAAGCGGTAAGGAATGACTAAAGATGAAATTAAGAATGAGTTCTTGACTAAGTCTAAGATGACAAAGATTATTGAGAGTACTGCTCTCGATATGAAGATGTCTTATATGGACGCAATACTTTATATTTGCGAAGATAAAGGCATCGAACCTGACGAAGTGAGTAAGTTCATTTCGCCAGTAATTAAAGGTAAGCTTGAACAAGAAGCGATAGAGTTACACTATATCAAATCGGATTCAAATACTTTACCTTTGTAAACATACAATGCAATATTTCAGCAATACAAGGAGACAATATGAGTTTTGCAAATCTTAAGAAAAATCGCGATCAAATCAGCAAGCTACTTCAAGCAGCCGAGGCGGTCGGTGGCAGCACCGAAAAGAAAAGCTATGAGGACAATAGGTTCTGGAAGCCAACGGTAGATAAAGTTGGAAATGGCTACGCTGTCATTAGGTTCCTACCAGCAGCAGAGGGTAATGACCTTCCCTGGGCACGCTACTGGGATCATGGATTCAAGGGCCCAACTGGTTTGTGGTATATTGAAAGATCACTTACCTCAATTGGTCAACAAGACCCAGTTGGAGAACTAAACTCCAAGTTGTGGAATTCCGGTATCGACGCGGATAAGGAGATCGCTAGAGATCGTAAACGTAGACTTCACTATGTGTCTAACGTTATGGTAGTCAACGATCCTGCAAATCCGGCAAATGAAGGTAAGGTCTTTATGTACCAGTATGGTAAGAAGATCTTTGATAAGATCATGGATCTTATGCAGCCTACATTTGCTGATGAAAAACCGGTTAACCCTTTTGATTTTTGGGAGGGTGCGGATTTTAAATTGAAAATCCGTCAGGTAGAGGGCTATCGCAATTACGATAAGTCTGAGTTTGCTTCACCAACACAAGTATCAGATGATGATACTAAACTCGAAGGGTTGTACAATTCAATGTACGATCTTAATGAGTTTGCTGATCCTAAGAACTACAAGACATATGATGAGCTTAAATTGAAGCTTGCAAAAGTTCTTGGAGAAGAAGTAAATGCAGGAGCCCCGACTATCAAGGAGGAAGTTTCCATGAATGAGCCTGAAGCTGCTCCACCTGTCAAGGCAGAAGATATTACTGACCAAGACGATGAAGATACACTTGCTTATTTCAGCAAGTTAGCTAATCAAGAAGCTTAAGGAAACGCAAGCCCGCGGTCTTCGGAAAAACTTCCGAAGCCGCTGGTTCCTGCATATGTTGCAGCACCTTTTCCAGTACTCTTGTCAGAGAGATCCTTTGCATCAATAGCAATATTAACCTGTCCCTGACCTCCCATAGCACCTGGGCTTAAATTTCTTTGTTGTGCACCACCACCTGCAAAATCCATGCCTGCAGCATTCATAGGAGAAACTTTTGCTGCAGTAGAAGTACTCTCACCAAACATCTTTCTTATACTATCACCTGTTCTTTCAGCCCAGCCTCCTAAAGCATCACCGCCGAATCTTGCCGGTAAGTACTCTCTAAACAATTCAGCCATACTATCAAATACACCACCTATCGTCTTACCTATAAACGGTAGAGGATTTCCTATTTCAAAATCAAAGCTTGGTAACAACTTCTTACCAAAAGCTTTGATGTCTGCACCTGTAGGAATAAGACTTACTAAGAAGTCTTTAGTCTTTCCACCAAGTCCGAATATGCTTCTTAGTATATCTTTAAATATTGCATCAAAGCTAAAGCTATCAAGAAACTTCTCTGCATTCTTGAATCCTAACTTTCCGGCTGCCCAACTTACAATATCTTTTAACAGGTCGAGTGGCATGCCAAAAAAGTCAGCAACCGCTTCTGCGACACCTGCACCAATTTTTGCGAGGAATCCACCTTCCTGATTTTGATATGCTTTAAAGCCGTCAAACAACGAGAACACGACACCGATAGGTTTCAAGAACTTACCAATCATCTTAGCAAAACCTCCGGCTGCTCCTAAGAAAGGCTTAAAGAAATCCATCATTGCTTTACCTGCACCAGACATCCATGTACGAGCGCCTGTAATCATACTTCTTATAGGTGCTACAAGATTGTCTATCATTCCACCAAGTCTTGCCAATAGGCCACCGCCTTTACCCTTTGCTAAATCGTCTGTAGCTCCGCCAACAGTTTTAGCGTAATCATCTGCACTTAGACCAAACATTGCAAGAACACTCTTGAACTTTGCATCAAATGCTGTTTTTATTCTTGCCATCACACTCATTTTTGATACATCATCACCTGCACCAGCAGCTTTCATTGCCTCATCACCTAATCCAAAAGATGTCAGTAAGTTTGTTCTCATCTTACCAAAGTAGCTTCTAACTCTCTGAGCAAGAGTAAACTTCTGGAACTTTTGTGTTTCAGGATCTACATTAGCCATTGTAAGGCCGAAGCTTTGAGAGATACGAGTTCTCATATTGCTGAAATAGTTTCTTACTCTTTGCGCAAGAGTCATATCAGCCTTCTTAACTTTTTTGCCATCAGCATCTACCATAGTGATACCTAAGCTTGCAGCCAAAGATTGTCTCAACCCAGCAAACCAGTTTCGAGCTCTTTGGAGGAATGTCATCTTCTCTTCTGGTATATCATCAGCCATACCTAAGAATGATCTCATTCTTGTTACTTGTCTGTTATACCAGTTTTTGATACGAGCACCAAATGATTTCTCTGGATCTTTTCCCCAGATGTCTTTGACCATTTGAAGCCTTCGACGTATTGTATCTCTAATGCTATCAAACGCATTGCTAAATAGCCTGCCAATACTGCCTTCTTTTGAGAACATCCTTCGGAGCTTCTTAATAGCACCCATCTCCCATCCTCTTAGGCCTAACATTGCAGCGCCAAGTGCAGTGATACCTGCTAGCACTCCTTTGAATAAACCTCCAAGCGTTGGGATCTTAAATCCACCAGCACCACCTCCAGATGATACAGTAGCAGATTCCTGTTTGGCTTTCTTTTGGCTTTCGATGTCTTGCTCTAACTTGTCAAGCATACCTCGCTTAAGCATAGCAAAGTGCTTATCAAACGTACCTTTTAATGACGTTATAGCAGCATCATTAGCACGTTTGTTTTCTTCTAGTTTCTGGACGACATCTTTTAATTCAGCCATTATTTCCTCGTCTGTTGTTCGAGTCTTACTCGCTCGTTCTCTTCCTTGATATGCTGTTCAAGCAACATCAAGTATATTTCCCTCTCCCATGGCATCATATTCTCTATCTCTGTGAGACTATACTTATGATGCTGTACAAGTTGAAAGTTGGTCTTATAAAAGTTGGTTAAATTATCATGAGAGAGACCAATTAAAAAAAATTCTGCATTCCTTCCAAATGTACTTCGTTTACGTGACCACATTTAGCACACGTAAACTTAAAATCGTGAACCATCTTTGGCATGCCCTCAACGTATTGTTGGACTTGTTCAAGCTGATCCTTAGTCAATGACTCAATGAAGTTCATCTGATCTTCATGTGATTCATCTTTAAATAGTATAGATTCATCCGCAGTATTAACAGCCTCGATACACTGCGCAATCATGTCAAACGTCTGTTGAGTTGGACTCTTGTTTGCCATAACACCAGAATCGACAATCTGTGTATACTTCGGATATTTCATTACCATCGAAAGATCGTCACTTATCTTAATCTCATTGGTAACTTCTTTCTCTGGAAATTTAACCTTTATTGAATCAAGTTCAATCTGCACATCATTCTCATGATCACAATCAATCGCTTGACACTTGAGTTTGACCTTTGCATTTTCACCTACAGATCTTGTCCTGATCTGCGTAAACATGTATTCTACATCAAAGGTAGTTAATGCCGATCTATCGACACCTCCTTCGACACATGCATCAATAGTGTCGACCACAGCTGCAACCGCTGCATTTTGGTCTTCTGATTCAATCGCCATCATCATGATTTTCTCTTCCTTGACAAGATAAGGTCTGAACTTAACAACCTCTTTTGTCGAAGGAATTTCCATCTCAAACTTTGGCGTTTGATTAATTACTGGTAAAGCCATAATATTATCCTAATCCTTGTAAAGCTGGAATAGATGGTATTAAACCACCTGTTAGTGAAGACAAGGAGAACCCCTGGACGCCTTGCCATGTTGTATAAGAAATCTGGACGTTCAATTCAGCAAGTCCACCTTCATTACTAAATTCGATAGCATTCATGGTAGTGGGGAATGCATCCTCCAACAAACACGTGTATGCTATCTGGTCAGGTGTTACGATATCACCGACCAATTCAAGCCCCAATGGACCTTGAAAGTTGAAGCTCAAATCAAATATGACATCTTTCTTGAGCTGTTGTATCTTAATGTCTTTAACATATTCTTTTTTATAATTTACAGTAGGCGCAGGTTCATTAGCACCGTCACCTCTAAAATTTATCTGTTTGCCCATCCATTCATCGAAGTACTGTTTTATTCCATAATCTTGTAGTACATAGAATGTTAGGCTTACATCTTCTTGTGCAAATCCATACGTAATTTTTTCTCTATGCATGCCATACTGTCTGTCTTGTGTCAGCATTTGTCTTCCCGGCATGTTAGCAGCCTTACATATTACATTAAGCGCGTATGATGAGGGGCTTCCTCCAAAAGGACCAGATTTTAAGCTAGGTAGTAATACTCTCCACAAACTTGTTTGTGCTATACCTTGTCTAATTTGGCTTCTAAACTGGTCTACAGAAAACGTCATCTTATCATCCTTTTTGAATCTCTATACACTTCTTGAGGACTTGCTTTCTTCCATGATGCCATCGGTAAGAATGTGGCAATCTCCCATTCAGGTGCTGGTACATGTCCAAACTTAGAACGTACATGATCTAGAAGATAGTGTTTAAAGCACGGTTGAAAATGCTTAAACTTTGAAGCATTCTTTAGTAATTTATAATTCAATCTAAACTTAGTTGTTTCATCATATTTTTTATTATTGATAGTTTCGAGTAGAGCATCCAAAAGCTTTGCTCGAAGTATTGGATTTAGATAATGTAAATTCAGTCCGTAGAATCCTCCGGGTGCTTTGTCAACAATGATTGAAAGAGGAAACTGATCATAGTATGGAAGCTTGTCTTTTGTCTTAGGATCATAAAAATACATAAACATGCCACCGCCTGCAATACCAGACTTGAGATTAATCGGTTCATCTTTCATTATCTCATTACGGTTAACTCTTCTGATCCTGTATGCTCTTCTCCTGAACCAAGCCATGGACTCCTCCGTACGAGGTGTAATGCCTTTTCGAAAAGCTTCTAATTCTAGTTTCTGAAATAAGTTACTCATACCACTATTTATACCTATTTTCAACCAGAATATGGGTCCTTTTCTTCATTATATTCTTCATCTGTTTTCTTCCAATGATAGTTCATGCAATCATCCCACCCACGCTCATACTCTTGTTTTAGTGCTACTTTTATTTGTGCAGCTATTAAGTCTATGAAATATTTGGTCATAACTTTTTTAATGGTTTGATACGTTTCTTAAGTATGCCCTTTGCAGTCAATTGCCTTTCAGTCCATATCTCAAACTTCCAATTTCTATCCTTTGCATATTCACTTGCTGCTTGCCACTTATTCATATTCTTTACATATTCTAATCCTTCACGTATATACTTCTTAGTTTTACGACGGCCTGTAGGAGGTTTTGTCTGATATTCAGGCTTTATTTCTATGATGCTGGTGTTCCCATCCTTATAAGTAACCTTGATATCGACAAAATATTTATGATATCTTTTATCATACTCGTAGTAGTATGGTATCACGGTTTCTTCGGATGACCAGTATTTAACATCAGGATTTGAATCAAGCCACATAAACACGTACTTCTCCCACATGGATCTATACACCACGTTTGATACGTCACCTTTGTACTTACTCTTGTGTTTTATCTTATATGTACCAGAATAAGTCATCACAATCCTTATAAATACTGATATTAATATTCAACATTATTTATTAAGGATCCCTACATGGCAATATCAGAGTTATTGAGTAGAATAAACACAAATGCAGCAGTAGGACAGGCTAGAAACGCCCTTAATGATATAGGTGGAGCTGTTACGGGAGGTCTTACTGGTCTTGCTGAAGACTGGATGGAAACCGGTTTCGGTACAGGTGGTGGAGCGTCTGACAGAGCTATCTTTGCACCACAATTTATGACATTCCCTGGTGACAATCAGGATATGATAGATGCATTCATTAGGTTTCAGGTACTTGTCATCGAACCCGGAGGTGCAGATCCACAAAAAGCATTTGAACTATCAAAAAGTTTAAAAAGCATCGACAGAGCACAAAGAAAAGTAGATGCTCCTGATGCTGACCCTCGTCCGCAGTTTAACCCTGGCGCTGATCCAGCACAAGCAGGTACAAATACACAAGCATTTAAAGATAACGCGCTCAAACAAAAGATTCAAACAGCATTTGGAGATGTAGGAAGTGTTGTAAGTGAAACACTTAAGAATGAAAAGACGATCCCAGGAGATGTCATTGATTTATATCTACCAGTAGGTATATCTGTAAGTGATGGCGTCAATGTTGAAAACGTAGATCTTGGTCGTATGGGAGGTGCTGCAGAAGCGGGTATACAAAACACTGGATCTATCAAGTCAGCTGCTGGCGCAGGTTTAGGTGCTATTGCAGATGACATTAAAGATATGATCAACGGGAATGCTGGAAATCCAGACATAGGAAAATTGGCAGCACTCAAAGCTCTCGAATTCATACCCGGTGCAGGTGATGAGATTGTAGGAGGTGTCAAAAGTGCACTTAGGATTACAACTAATCCCAATACACGAGCACTCTTCAAAAGTGTAAACTTAAGATCATTTACATTTAGCTTTAATATGCAGCCTACATCAAGACATGAGGCAATAAAAGCAGCAGCAATTATCAGGCTGTTTAGAACAGAGCTCTATCCAGAAACTATTTCTGAAAGCAAGTCAAACATACCACTTGGATACAGATTTCCTAATACGTTTCAAATATCACTACATCGTAAGAAAGGTGCTAATCCTGCTGGTCCTGACGGTTCATCTCTCGTTTACGATTCAGAAGAAATACTTACAAAGTTCTTACCTTGCTACTTGACAAACGTTTCTGCAACATACGGAACAAGCGGCCCGGGCCTCATGGAAAACAGCCCCGCATCAATGCCTTTCCAAAATGCTCAGATAACTTTGTCATTCCAAGAACAGAAGACTCTCGACAAGGGTCTCGTATTAAAGGGTTACTAATATGTCGACATATTTTGATAAGTTTGAGATAATTCCGTACAGATTCGGCAATGAAGCACAACCGGCTTTCTTTCAAAACATAGGAAACTATGTTGACGTGATTGATCAAATTAAAGATCAGATAACATTCTATTCCGACTACTTCATATTTGACGGCGAGAGACCTGATCAGGTTGCATATAAGGTGTATGGTGAGGTCAATCCTTACTTCACATTTTTTCTTCTTAACGATAACATAAGAGAAAGAGGTTGGCCACTTACACAACGATCACTTGATAAGAAAGTTAAGACTGACTACCCAAACAGAACGCTTACAACAAAAGCATCTCTTACTGGTCTATTCTTACCCGGTCAGTTAGTTACAGGTCAGTCTTCTGGTGCTACAGGCATCGTGAAAAGAAGAAGGCTTGAGCTTGGACAGATTATTGTAAAACCAACCAACGATTCTACATTCTTAGGTAATGAGCTTGTGATTTCAAATCATCCTACAACAGGAGCATTGCAAACGATAACTCTTTCAGGATCAGCATTTGAGTATCTTGCAGTGAGGCATTATGTGGACGGCGACTTGAATCAGGTTGACGTTGATCCTGCACTTGATCCACCCGGTACACTTACACCAGTACTTTTTAGTGAGTACTACAAAGAAGAAAATGACAGCTTGAGACAGATTAAAATAGTGAAGCCTTCTGCGATTAACAGCGTTATGAATGCTTTCCGCAAAGCGCTTACAGGTGGATAATGGCAGGAGATATGAGGTCATCCAGTCCGTTTGACATTAGGTTCGAACGGGTTGTGATTAAGTCAAATAGATTTGGAGATTACGAGTTTGATATCACTCGAAACGTGATTCAATTCGACATAGTAGAGAGCATTGACAGCCTCGTGCTGCAAGGCAATCTCGTGATTCTCGATAACGATAACCTGCTTGAAACGATTGACTTTCAAGGACAGGAGTTTGTGCTTGTCGAGTGTCAGAAGCCTGAAAGAGATCTTCCTCCAATAACACGAATATTCAACATCACTGGCATACAGGCAGTGACACGCGGTACAAACGATCAGAACGAGGTGTTTACACTTTCTCTTATTGACAGGAACTCATACATATCAGAGCTCATAAACGTTAACAAGAAGTATGACGGCAACCCGTTAAGCATCATCAGGTCAATCATGAATGACGTGTATGCAAATGTTGATCCGCCAAGAGAGTTCATTACTACCGAGGCTCAAACGTTTCAGCAGAACATGCGAGTTATCATACCAAACTGGAGGCCTTATGTTGCTATGAAGTGGATGTGTAACAGGTCGACATCAAGCACAGGATCGCCGTTCTACCTATGGTCGGTATGGAGAGATGATGACCTGAGATTCTTTGACCTCGAGACAATGCTGCAGAGACCTGCAATCAACGAGGGCATGCCTTACAAGTTCAACCAGTCACTGACAGCAAACGCTTCGGAGTACACAGTACAGTCACAAGGATACTTCATCATTGACTTCATGCTTCCACCACAGGAACAGATCATACCTCTTCTCAGGCAAGGCAACATCGGTGCACACTACTCGTTTCTCGATACACAGAACTTTGCAGACAACGCCTTTCACTTTGACATCAAGAAGGTGTTCGACAACATGAACAAGAACACGACTCTTACCGAGAAGAGAAGGTCACCTACTTACGACGACGAGTTCGTCATGGGTACAAAGCACCTTCACGAGTACGATACGAAGAGGACAATGCAGATCGGTACAACAGGCCTATATAACGATATACCCGGTTACTATGAGGACGTCACGCCAGCACATCACAGCACGAAAGCAATCGCGAAGGCTCTTCGAGAGTTCACGTTCAAGACGCCTCTCAAGATCAAGGTGCCGGGACGTAACTTTCTTCCGCTTCCCGGTGACGAGTACGCAAACACAGGTTGCGGTAACGTGATCGAGATCGAGTTCATAGACAACGAGCCTATCGTCAAGGGTAAGGACTACTCGCAGCACACTGACAGGAAGAGGTCAGGTAACTACCTCATCAAGAAGATCAGGCACGTGATACAGAGAGACGGACCCAAGGCGCAGCACGTTTGCTACATCGACTGTGTCAAACTCAGCAATACAGAAGGAGCCACGTAATGAGCATAACAAACGCGGCCACGATACCATACTTCTTCTACGGCGACAACATGAGGTGGTGGTTCGGTATCGTTGTCAACCCGAACGATCCTCAGATGCTCGGTCGCATGCAGGTACGGATCTACGGCGTACATCCAGAAAGAGTAGCGGATCTCGAGTCAGAAGATCTTCCTTGGGCTCAGACACTGATACCTACTACAGAAGGTGGCGTTTCGGGCATAGGCAAGATGGGACGACTGCTTCCCGGTGCAAAGGTCATGGGCATGTTTCTCGACGGCGAGTCGAGTCAGATCCCGTTCATTCTCGGTGCGGTACACACGATCGAGGACCCGAGCCCAGTACAGATCGAGAAGCTCGCGGCATCGGAAGACAAGTCGCTTACGAGCCAGAGCCTGCTGTCCGCATTCTTTAACGGAAACACGAACGCAGAGATCGCCTTTAACTTCTTCATGGCGAACACGTTCACCGCAGAACAGAGCGCCGCGATCATCGGAAATCTCGTCGTGGAGGCAGGTACGAACATCGATCCTCTGAAGGTCTCGAACAATAACTACGGCACTGCACAGTGGAGTGCAGTAGAGACTGCTGGGAACCGATTCGTTCTTCTGAAGTCATTTGCCGGACAGCGTAACCTGAACTGGCAGGACTACAAGACACAGCTCATGTTTGTACTGAACGAGCTTCGAACATACTCCTACTTAGGTCTGAACAAGCTCCTAAAGGCAGAAGACATAGTAGAGATGACGAAGGCAGTCGCCAGATCTTACATAAGGAGAGATAACCTGATGGATACACGAATCACCTACGCAAAAGATAC
>MDSZ01237364.1_pt1 | contig 14100 bp, 9 predicted proteins | sample 811201 | NCBI WGS metagenome assembly MDSZ01 (sample SAMN05326647, study PRJNA326480) | marine metagenome | isolation source: seawater | place: Indian Ocean: North | collected 2010
CATTGCTCAAGCAATAAATGGTTTAGTTGAAAAATCAAACCTTGGATGGGGAACAGGAGTTTCAAATATGGAAATCTTTATACAAAAGAAATGGTTTCATTCATCAAACTCTTGTTTAAATTTAATTTATTCCCATCAGGACCAAGTTATAAAACTGCCTAAATATGCGGAAATTATTGCAGGCAATAAATTTTGCCCTATTTCATCATTTTGTATAGATGATAAAGTTTTTACTTTACAAGGCCATCCTGAGTTTTCTAATCAATACGCTTTAAAATTATTGCATTTGAGAAAAAATAAAATTGGATTAGAAAAATTTGAAAAGGCAAAAATTAGTCTAAAAAATGATTTTAATGAAGGTGAAATTGCTATTAATTGGATTAAAAATTTCTTTGAAAGAAATTTTGAAAAATTTTAGGTCTCTCAAATGACGTATATTATTGGACTTGATGCTGGTGGAACATATACTGATACAGCAATAATAGATTCAACTTCAAAAAAGGTTTTAGCTTCAGGAAAATCTTTAACAACAAATCCTAATTTAATTTTAGGTTTAAGTAATTCATTAAATCTTGCGTTAAAACAATTTCCAAACAATAAATTAAAAGATATTAAATTAGTTGTTCTCTCATCCACTTTAGCAACAAATTCTGTTGTAAATTCTCAAGGCAATAGCGTTGGTTTAATTATAATTGGATTTGATAAAGGATTTACCAATCAAATCAATCTTAACAATCATCTCAGTAAATTTGAATTATTTCATGTAAATGGTGGCCATAACGCTGATGGTTCAGAAGAAAAAACATTAGACACTAATAAAATTAAATTAAATGTTATTAAAAAGTTTGAAAATTTAAGCAGTGTTGCCATAACTGGGAAATTTTCTGTAAGAAATCCAGACCATGAATTAAAAGCTAAAAAAATCCTTAGAAGCTTATTACCTTTACCGGTTACATGCAGCCATGAATTAACTTCAAATTTAAATGCTCAAAAAAGAGCTATAACTTGTGTTTTAAATGCAAGCTTAACTAGTATAATTAATAACCTTATTAACGATGTAGAAAAAATGATTGGTCATTTTAACCTAAATGCTAAATTGATGGTAGTAAAAGGAGATGGCTCAATTATTAATGCAAACACTGCAAGATCTAAACCAATTGAAACTATTATGTCTGGTCCCGCAGCCTCATCTATTGGAGCTTCTTGGTTAAGTAAAGAAAAAAATGGTTTTGTGGTTGATATTGGAGGCACCACTACAGATATATCTATTATTAAATCAGGAGCTCCAACAATTACTAGGCAAGGGGCTAAAATTGGAAAATTTCAAACAATGATAGAATCTATTGATGTCCAAACCATTGGATTAGGAGGTGACAGTGAGGTTAAAATTGATGAAAAGGATGAAAAATTTAAAATTAGCCTTGGACCAAAAAGGGTGATTCCACTCTCAATTCTTGCTGATCTTAATCCCCAAATAATTAAAATTTTAAATGAACAAAACAATTTTCCAATAGCTTCAATTTCAGATGGAAAGTTTGCTTGGCTAAAAAATTCAATTTCTCCTCCAAGTTGGTTGACAAAAATTGAATTAAACGTCTTACAAAAGTTAAATGAATTCGATCCTCTTCCTGTCAGTGATATAGCACCCAATCAATCTTCATTAGGTGCTTTGTATAGATTATTAAATTATAACCTAGTGAATATATCAAGTTTCACTCCTACAGATGCGTTACATGTAATTTCAAATTTTAAAGATTATAATAAAAAAGCCGCTATACTAGGTGCAAAATTAATTTCAAAAACAAAAACTAAATATGGCAAATTAATAACATCTTCCTATCTGTCATTTTCTGATTTAGTTATCAAAAAGTTAATTTATGAGAGTGCTAAAGCAGTTTTTGATTACTCTTTAAATCTTGAATTAAGTAAATTAACAAAAAATAATATAGATGAAAATCCCGTTTTAAAACATTTCTTTTACGAAAATGCAGGTGAAACGAGTAATATAATATTTAAATTGAAATTGCCGATTATAGCGATCGGAGCCCCTGCGAAATCATATTATCCAAAAATTGCATCAAAGTTATCCACTAAATTATTTATTCCCAAAAACTCCAGCATTGCAGGATCAATTGGAGCAGCAATAGGATCTGTAATTCAATCAACTAAAATTTTAATCACTCAAATCCAACAAGACTGCTTTCGAGTGCATGACTATCATCACCAACAAAACTTTAAGGCAATAAAATTAGCTAAACAATTTGCTATAAAAAAAGCTCTAAAATACTCAAGAGAAAAGTGTAAGCATTCAGGCGCAATTCATATAAAATCAACATACAAGGTTATAGATAAAGTTGTTTATTTAGATAAAAATAAAAAAGTTTTTTTAGAATCTGAAGTTATTGCTACTTCTGTAGGCGACCCTATAAGATAATAACTTAAATAATAATACTGGTAGGCCCGGAGGGACTCGAACCCCCAACATATCGGTTATGAGCCGACGGTTCTAACCATTGAACTACGGGCCTTTAATTTGATTTAATATAAATTATATTTAAAAATATTAATAGAAAAATATAATTACGCCTCTAAAAAACTTCTTAATTTTCTTGATCTAGAAGGATGTTTTAATTTTCTTAATGCCTTTGCTTCAATCTGTCTAATTCTTTCTCTAGTAACACTAAATTGTTGACCCACCTCCTCTAAAGTATGATCCGTATTCATTCCAATACCAAACCGCATTCTCAAAACCCTTTCTTCTCTAGCAGTTAAACTTGAAAGCACCCTAGTTGTAGTTTCTCTTAAATTTGATTGAATGGCTGATTCTAATGGCTGAATTGCATTTCTATCTTCAATAAAATCACCTAAACTATTATCTTCTTCATCACCTATTGGCGTTTCTAGACTAATTGGTTCTTTAGCAATTTTTAAAACCTTTCTAACCTTATCTAAAGGCATTGAAAGTTTTTCCGCAAGCTCTTCAGGTATTGGCTCTCTACCTATTTCATGCAGCATTTGTCGAGATGTCCTTACAAGCTTATTAATTGTTTCAATCATATGAACAGGTATTCTTATAGTTCTTGCCTGATCGGCAATAGACCTGGTAATAGCTTGCCTAATCCACCAAGTTGCATAAGTAGAAAATTTATAGCCTCTCCTATATTCAAATTTATCAACAGCCTTCATTAAACCAATATTACCTTCTTGGATCAAATCTAAAAATTGCAAACCTCTGTTAGTATATTTTTTAGCAATCGAAATTACCAATCTTAAATTAGCCTCCACCATTTCTTGTTTTGCCCTTGCCGCCTCCCTATCTCCCTTTTGAATAATTTTGACCTGACCTTTAAATTCTTCAATAGATGATTTTGAAAGCTTGGTTATGTTTAATATTTTTTCTCTAATATTATTAATACTAGATAAATTCTTGTTGGATATTTTAATTAATTTTGCATTCCTTTTGATTTTTGAAGGCCAATCAGGATCTAACTCATTACCTTTCCAAGCATTAATGAATGATTTTCTATTTAAACCCTCTCGAACAAAAATATTTAATAATTCAGTTTCATATTTGATAAGATTTTTATTCATTTCATATAATTGATTTTTTAACATTTCAATTCTATTAATATTAAATTTCACATCCGTAAGATTTTGAAGTAAATTGTATTTCTCAAAAAATATTTCTTCATCCAGCGAAATGTTAACTTTGCCTCCAGAAATCAATAGGTTTAGTTTTTTTGTTTCCAAATTAGTAAGTTTTTTGGATTTAATTGAGAAAGTTTGTAAATCATTCATAACTTGTTCACGAACCATAGATTCCATCATTGCTAAAGACATAGAAGCATTATCTCCATCAGCATCTTCATCATCTTCTTCAATTAATTCTTCAGAATCTTGATCTTCTTCTTTATCAATTTTGTTTTTTTCATTATCATTAATTAAAGCTTCATTTTTCTCATTAATTAAATTTCCATTATCTTGATTTCCCTCATCTACTTTTTCAGGTTGATTTTTTAATTCAATTTCATCATCTGTCATTTTACTCTTGTTAATAAAAAAATTATTTTCCTCCATTTCTGATGGGAAACCTTCTGATTTTCCAAAAGTTGCATCTAAGTCGATGACATCTCTAAGTAATAATTTTCCATTTTCAAGTTCATCTTTCCACAAGTTTATAGAGTCAACAGTAATTGATGACTCATAAATAGTACCTATCATCAACTCTTTAGCTGCCTCAATTCTTTTAGCAATTGCAATTTCACCTTCACGAGAAAGGAGTTCTACTGTACCCATTTCTTTTAAATACATTCTAACAGGGTCGTCAGATCTTCCACTTTCATCATTTAGATTACCAACTGGATTGTCTTGAGTTTCAACTTCTATTTCGCTTTGATCCTCATTATCTTCGTCTTTTTCAACTAAAGTTATCCCCATTTGATCCAACATTGAATGAAGGTCTTCATATTGATCAGATGAAAAAGTTCCTGCGGGAATAGCTTTATTTATTTCATCCCAAGTGAGGATTTTATTTTCCTTGCCTTTTTTGATTAATTTTTTAATGTTTTGACTTGTTAAATCTATGATTGGACTATCTATAGTATCATCTTTTTCATTTATCAAAATATTAGAAACTTTTTTTGGCCTTCTTCCCATCTATTCCTCTTAATTATTTATAATTTTAATCAAAAATTTTTTTCACTATTCAATGCATGACTTAATAATTCAGTAAACTTAACTTCAATTGTTTCTTTGTCCAAATCTGAAGGATTAAATCCCATTCTTCTGTGTAAAGATGACTCACATAAACTTTCATAAACATCAGCAAGATTCATACCTTCTAAATGGGTAAAAAATTCCTGTCTGTCAAGAGTATCATTTTCTATAACCAAATCTAATAATAAAGATATTATTTTTTTATAGTTTAAATCTTTAATATCAAGTTTAATTATTTGCTCGGCATAGTCTAAAGCTAAATTAGGGTGGTGAACCAATATAGACAAAATAGTTTTATATAATATTTGAATACCAACTTTAGGTCTTTGAATTTGTTTAAATTTATTTTCTTTAATTTGAATATCATTATTTTTTCTCATCAGATTAATAAATTTATCAACTTCATCAATATAAGCTCTTTGAAGAGTCTTATCTTTTATTTGATAAACCAAATCCTTTGATTCCTTCCAAATTTTTGCTCTAGCATCAACATTGTTTGAATCAAATTGATCAAGCAACATAGACCAAATTGTTTCAATTAACGTAGACGACTGATCGATAACTTTAACCAATTCATTTTGTTGGCCATTTTGTATCATTTCATCAGGGTCTTTTCCCTTAGGAAGCCAAGCAAAACTAATTTCATATCCAATGGTTATTAATGGAATAACTTTCTTAATAAACCTCCATGCTGCTGTTTTACCAGCAGTGTCTCCATCAAAACATAATATTGGTTTATTACTTATAGACCAAATAATTTGTATTTGTTTATCAGAAATTGAAGTCCCTAATGGAGAAACAGCTGCAGCTATTCGAGATTTATTAATAGAAATTACATCCATATAACCTTCAACAACTAAAAGCTTATTGGTTTCCCTGTAAAGCTCTCTAGCATGAGAGAGGCCATATAGGTTTGAACTTTTAAAAAATAGTTCTGTATTAGGAGAATTAATATATTTGGCACTTGTTTTGAATAAAGCTCGCCCACCAAAAGCAATAACATCTTTTTTGATGTTAAAAATACTAAACATTATTCTATCTTTAAATACTTCAATTTCTTCATTTGAAGATTCTTTTTTTCTTAATAAGCCAGCTTCTATCATTTGAAGATTATTAAAGCCACGAGTTAAAATGAAAGTTTTCAATCCTGTTTTTGGAGCAAAACCTAACTTAAATTTTTTAATTATTTCATCATCAAGGCCCCTTGATTTTAAATAACTCAATGCTTGCTTTCCATTATAAGAATAAAGCTGTTCAAAGTAATAATCTGATGCAATATTAACTAATTTAATCAAATTTTTTTTATTAGTATAATGTGAATTATCATATTGATAATTTGATGGTAGTTTTATCCCTGCAAGCGAAGAAATTTTTTCTACCGCTTCAATAAATCCTAAATTCTCAGTATTTCTTATAAATGAAATTAAATCTCCATGAGCCCCACAACCAAAACAATGATAAAAACCTTCATCATCCAAGATATTAAACGAAGGAGTTTTTTCATTATGGAAAGGGCATAAACCAACAAAGTTTTTACCTTTTTTAATAAGTTTTACTTTATTTTGAACTATGCTAGATAACTTAATTGAGTTGCGAATTTCTTCAATATATCCTTCAGGTATACTCACTATTAGGTCCTATAATTTAGAAATAACTAAACAAACCAGAACTAATAATTCATTTAGTTGATAAAGTTTGTCTAACAATTTTTGACACAACAGAGAAATCACATTGTCCTGCATACTTTTCTTTAAGTTTTGACATTATTAAACCCATTTCCTTAATACTTGAAGCCTTGTTTTCTAAAATTATTTTTCTAACTGCAGTTTCAATTTCTTCATCATTCATTTGCTTGGGAAGATAACAAGAAATTATTTGAATTTCTTCCATTTCAGAATTATATAATTCCATTCTACCAGCTTCTTTATATAGATTTGCTGATTCACTTCTTTGTTTAATCATTGTTTGTAATAACAATTTGATTTCATCGTCTGTAATTCCATCATTAATACCTTTAGTTCTTGCTGCAATATCTCGATCCTTTAAAGCAGCTAGAACAAGACGCAAAGTAGATATAATTTTTTTATCTTTATTTTTAATGGCTTCATTTAAATTGAGTTTGATGTTATCTCTTAACATAAATTTCTCCTGATTTAATATTATAATTTTACATTTAAGAAAAATTTTTTTGTAATAAATTTTTATATAAAAATTATCTTGTTTAAATTATCCAAAAGAGGTTATAGAAATATAAAACTAGTTTTAGCTTTATTTAAGTTAGATCAAATTAAACTATGACAAAAAAAACATTAGTTAAAAAAAAATCAACCAAACTATATACTAAAAATTTATATCATAAAGAGAAAAATAAAGCATTTCTAATTCTTGAGGATGAATCCATAATTTTTGGAGAAGGTTTTGGATATCCCTCTTATAAGGTTGGGGAAGTGTGTTTTAATACATCAATGACAGGTCACCAAGAAATTTTAACTGATCCATCATATAAATCTCAAATAATAACTTTTACATTTCCGCATATAGGAATTACAGGTACAAATAAAATTGATATTGAATCAATTAAATCCTTTGCTTCTGGACTGATTATAAGAGAAAGAATGTATCCAAGCTCAAACTGGAGATCTAATCAAAACTTTGGTGAATGGGTTGAAAAAATGGGTTTACCAGGAATTTCTGGAATAGACACAAGAGCTTTAACCAAGAAAATTATAAATCTCAATGCTCCTAAAGGACTTATTTGCTATGACCCAGAAAATAAATTTAAAATAAAAGATTTAAAAGAAACTCTTAGAAAGTGGAAGGGTTTAAATAATCTTGACCTCGTACCAAGTGTCACTTCAAAAAAAACTTATTTTTGGAATCAAGGTACTTTCAGCTTTAAAAAAATATCTTCAAATAAAACAACTCGTTTACAGTCAGATTTTAACATTGTAGTTATTGATTATGGCATAAAACAGAACATTTTAAGAAGTTTATACTCTTTAAATTGTAACATAATAGTTGTGCCTTCGAATGAAAGTTATGAAAATATTATTTCACAAAATCCTGATGGAATTGTGTTATCAAACGGACCTGGTGATCCCAAGGCGACTAAAAAACTTATTTCTCAAAACTTATTAAAACTGATTAATTCAAATATTCCAATATTTGGAATTTGCATAGGTCATCAATTACTCGCATTAACATTAGGAGCCAAAACCAAAAAAATGCCTCAAGGTCATAGAGGTGGTAATCATCCTGTTATAAATTTAAAGAATAAACTTGTTGAAATCACCTCTCAAAATCATGGTTTTACCGTTGTAGATAAAAATCTTCCTCAAAACATCTCAATAACTCATCGTTCGCTTTTTGATGGATCAATAGAAGGAATAGAACATAAAAGTAAAAATATATTTTCTGTGCAGTACCACCCTGAATCATCTCCAGGTCCACATGATAGCAATTACTTATTTAAAAAGTTTTATAATCTTATGAAAAAAAAGAAAAAAGTAATCCAACATGCCAAAAAATAAAAATTTTAAAACCATTCTTATTATTGGAGCAGGACCTATTGTAATTGGTCAAGCTTGTGAATTTGATTATTCTGGAACCCAAGCTTGTAAGGCACTAAAAAGTGAAGGTTATAAAATAATTTTAATCAACTCCAACCCTGCCACCATTATGACTGACCCTGAAACTGCTGACATAACTTACATTGAACCTATAACTGTTGAAAACGTTGAAAAAATAATTCTGAAAGAAAAACCCGATGCAATACTTCCAACTATGGGAGGACAAACAGCTCTAAACATCTCTATGGAATTACAAAAACTAGGAATATTAAAAAAATATAAAATTAAAATGATTGGAGCTAAATTTAAATCAATAGAAATGGCTGAGGATAGAATTAAATTTAAAAAGGCTATGGAGGAAATAAATCTAAACACTGCTAAATCAACAATTGCTAGCAACCTAAATGAAGCTATAAAGTCTCTTAATTATATCGGATTGCCTGCAATTATAAGACCGTCATTTACACTTGGCGGTGAAGGTGGAGGAATTGCCTATAATAAAAAGGACTTTATAGAAATATGCGATAATGGATTAAATTTATCTCCAGTTAACGAAATTTTAATTGAAGAATCTCTGATTGGTTGGAAAGAATTTGAAATGGAAGTTGTTAGAGATAATCTAGATAACTGTATTGTTGTTTGTTCCATAGAAAATATTGACCCAATGGGAATTCATACAGGTGATTCAATTACTGTGGCTCCTGCTTTAACTTTAACTGATAAAGAATATCAATTAATGAGGAATTCTTCTTTTTCTGTCATGAGAAAAATTGGAGTAGATACAGGAGGTGCTAATGTTCAGTTTGCGGTCAATCCACAAACAGGCAAACAAATAGTTATTGAAATGAATCCTAGAGTTAGTCGCTCGTCCGCATTAGCATCTAAAGCAACTGGATTTCCAATTGCAAGAATTGCTTCTTTGTTAGCTGTTGGTTATTCATTAGATGAACTAAAAAATGATATCACAACTACAACTCCAGCAAGCTTTGAACCAACCATTGATTACATAGTAACTAAAATTCCCAGATTTGCTTTTGAAAAATTTCCCGGCGCAGACAAGACATTAACTACTTCAATGAAATCTGTAGGCGAAGCAATGAGTATTGGTCGCAACTTTCAAGAATCAATTCAAAAGGCCCTAAGATCAATTGAAAACAATCTAAATGGGTTTGATAATATTCAAATGCCATTATTAGAAAATGAAAATTTATCAAAAGAAATTATTACAGGATGGTTAAAAGAAAACAGTCCTAACAAAATACTTAGAATTTCTGAAGCATTAAGATCAGGAATTAAACAAAAATTAATTATAGAAGCTACAAGTTGGGACCCATGGTTTATAAATCAAATAAATGAAATAGTTAAAACCGAATTAGAAATCACTAAATTAAAAATTCAAATAAGTAAAAGTCAGCTTCACAAATATAAAAGAATGGGATTTTCTGATAGAAGAATATCTGTTTTGTTAAACAAAAAAGAAAATGATATTTTAAAATTAAGACACAAGTACAATATAAAACCCGTCTATAAACGAATAGATACTTGTGCTAGTGAATTTAAATCTGATACCGCATATATGTATAGCACTTATGAGAACTTTCATGATTGTGAATTTCAATGTGAAGCCAATCCATCTAATAATGAAAAAATAATCATTCTTGGCGGCGGACCCAACAGGATAGGTCAAGGAATAGAATTTGATTACTGCTGTGTTCATGCCTCATATGCTTTAAAAGAAGAAAACTTTGAAACTATTATGATAAACTGTAATCCTGAAACAGTTTCAACAGATTATAATACATCTGATAGATTATATTTTGAACCTCTTACTGATGAAGATGTAGTTGAGATTATTAACTGTGAAATGAAAAATGGTAGGTTAGCTGGTGTTATTGTTCAACTTGGAGGTCAGACACCATTAAGTATTGCAAAAAAATTAGAAGAATTTAAAATCCCAATTCTAGGCACTTCCCAAACATCTATCGATATTGCAGAAAACAGAGAGAAATTCAAAGAGATTATCTTCAAACTAAAACTTCTTCAACCTAAAAATGATACCTGTAAAAATTTAAGCGAAGCAAAAATTATCGCAAAAAGAATAGGGTTCCCTCTAGTAATAAGACCATCGTATGTTCTTGGAGGAAGAGCAATGGAAATTATTTATAACATGAGTGATTTAGAAAATTATATCAATAAAGCCATCGAAGTTTCAGACAATAACTCAATTCTGATCGATCAATATCTGGAAAATGCCATTGAGGTCGATGTTGATGCAATATGTGATGGGGAAACTGTCTATATCGCTGGAATAATGGAACATATTGAGGAAGCAGGCATTCACTCTGGCGACAGTGCCTGTGTCTTACCTCCTCAAAATTTATCTGATGCCATACTTAATACAATAAAAAAACAAACTAAAACACTAGCTTTGGAACTCAATATAATTGGTTTAATAAATATCCAGTTTGCGATTAAAGATAATTTTATATATTTGTTAGAGGTCAATCCTAGAGGCAGCAGAACTCTTCCATTTGTAGCAAAAGCAACTGGAATACCTATTGTTAAGTTTGCAAGTAAAGTAATGATTGGAAAAAAATTAAAAAGTCTTAAATTACCAATAAATTATACTAATTTTAATCATGTTTCTGTTAAAGAAGCGGTTCTTCCATTTTCAAGATTCCCAGGCTGTGAAGCATATTTAGGCCCTGAAATGAAATCCACAGGCGAAGTTATGGGCATTGATAAAGATTTCCCTATTGCCTTTGCAAAAAGTCAAATAGCATCAGGCTTAGTTTTACCCAGAAAAGGAAATATTTTCATTTCAGTAAAAGATTCAGATAAAATGACGATAATTGAAATATGCAAGAGATTTGTATCTTTAGGATTTAATTTAATATCCACTTCTGGCACGGCTAAATTAATGATAAAAAATAAAATACCTGTAGACATTACTAATAAAATTACTGAAGGCAAACCTAACATTTTAGACCTTATGCTATCTGATGAAATTCAACTCATAATTAATACAATTGAGGGAAGGATTTCAACTAAAGATAGTATTGAACTTAGACAAAATGCCATACTAAATAACATTCCATATTATTCAACATTAGCCGAAGCAAAAGCGGTTTCATATTCTATGGAAAAACTTAATAGCTCTGAACTTGATATTAAGTCAATTCAGTCATATATAAATAGTTAGATATTGATAAAATTTTGAGTTTTTTTCTATAATTCATTATATAAAAATTAAATCTTTGATTATTTAGGAAGAAAAGGAATGGATAAGTATCCTTTCACAAAAATTGGTTTAGACAAACTAAAAGAAGAAATGAATAAACTTAAATCAATTGAACGACCATCAATCATCAAAGCTATTGCTGAAGCCAGAAGTCATGGTGATCTTTCTGAAAATGCAGAGTATCATGCAGCCAGAGAAAGACAGAGTTTTATTGAAGGGAGATTATTAGAATTAGAAAGTGTCATATCTAGAGCTGAAATTATTGACCTTTCAAAACTTAAAGGCAACCGAATAACTTTTGGCACATCAGTTAAACTGGTGGATGATGAAACAGAAGAAGAAAAAGTTTTCCACATTGTTGGTCCATATGAAGCTGATTTATCTAAAAATAAAATCTCTACTCAATCCCCAATCGCAAAAGCAATTATTGGTAAATCTTTAGGAGAAAATGTTGAAGTTAGCGCTCCAGGTGGAAGTAGGTTTTACGAAGTTATTGAAATTACAATTATAGACAATTCAATTCTATAATTTTTTGAAATCAAACTGGTAAATAGTTTTCTGAATGGACATTCAAAAACCAAAAAAAGTTTTAAATCATTCTAAATGTCTAGTAATTGGGGATGGTACTATTGGAATGCAAAATCAAGCTCTAGCTCTTGCACGAGCGTCTGGATTTAAAACTAAACTAATAGAGTTAGAACCTAAAACTTTAACGAGAATATTTCCTGAACTTTTAGCTGGTAATTATAAATTGCCTCTGTCCAATAAAGATAATGAAATCTTTTCATTTAATCCCGATATTATTTTTTCTTGTGGGAGGAGGATGGCGGGCATAAGTGTTGGATTAAAAAGACTTTTCCTAAAAAAAGGTCAAAAATTAGTTAATATTCAAATTCAAAATCCAAAGCTTACTCCAAATCTTTTTGATTGTTTAGTTATCCCTGAGCACGATAAAATTACTGGAAACAATGTGATTAACAGTATTGGAAGTTTAAATTCCTTTTCGAAAGATTATATTCTTAACTCTTATAATAGAATGTCTTCAAATTTTAAAAATTTATGTGGCGATCATGTTTTAGTTCTAATTGGTGGCAATACTAAAAATCAAGCAATCTCATTAAAATTAGTCAAAAAGTTAAAATCAGAATTATTAAGAATTAAAAAAATCTTAAAATCAGAATTAATTATTACTTTATCTAGACGCACTCCAGAATTCGTATTTTCTGAACTAAGAGATTTTCATCTATGGAAGCCCAATGATAAGAATCCCAACCCTTATCCAGGAATTATGAATAAAGCTAAAATAATTATTGTTTCTTCTGATTCCATAAATATGATTTCTGAAGCCCTTAGTACTGGCATGCCTGTTTTTGTTTTTGATCTCATCATTCCAAAAGGAAGAAAGTTAAATTTTTTAAATAATATGATAAAAAATAATTATATTAAGTATTCTTCCGCAATTGTTGACCACAATATTAATAGTAAATACAAACCTTTGAAGGAAGCAGAAAGAATTGGTAAAATTATCAAAAAGATTTACCTCACAAACAATTTCATTTAAAAAAATTAAATTGCTAATTATTTTTATAAAATATCAGAAAAAATATTTTCTTTCATCGTTTCTTGGATACATCTCCGCGACAAAACTTTGATATCCATTGAATTTTTGAGTTGGGACTATTTGAATTTCGTCACCAATCAGCTTCTCCGTTTTTTGACTCCATCTAGGGTGTGGTACATTTGGATTAACATTTGCCCAAAATCCGTACTCATCAGGTTGTAAAGTTTCCCAAAAACTAATAGGTTTTTTTTCTGTAAAAGATATTCTTTTAATAGATTTAATGGATTTAAACCCGTATTTCCAAGGCAATAATAATCTAAAAGGAGCACCATTTTGTTTTGGTAATGTCTTTCCATAAACACCAGTTGCTATAAATGTTAGCTCATTATAAGCCTCTTCAATAGTAATCCCTTCAGTATAAGGCCAAGGATACCATGTTTGTTTTTGCCCAGGCGCAATTATTGGATCTAAAAAGGTTTCCATTCTTATGAACTTGGCACTGGATTCTGGCTGACAAATATCTAATATTTTTGAAAATTGAAAACCAACCCAAGGAATTATCATGGCCCACGCTTCTACACACCTCAATTTGTAAACTCGCTCCTCAACTTCCCCTATATCTCCAATTAATTCTCTAACATCAATATTAATAGGGTTTTTAACTAGTCCATCGATGGTTAAATTCCAAGGGTTAACTTGTAATTTTTGTGCTGCTCTCCAAATATTTTTTGACGATCCAAATTCATAAAAGTTATTGTAAGTAGTTACAAATTTCTCATTAGTGATTTCTCGATCAACGGGATATTTGGAATTTATATCACTGGAAGTTAAATCCTGATCTTTTGAAAACGAAAAAGTAGGAAATTGAACTACACCCAAACAGCTAAAACCAATACCCTTTAAAACTTTTCTTCTGTTAAACCAAAATTTTTCCGGGGTAATATTAGTTTCTTTATTATAGATTTTATTATATTTAATTAACACCACATTTTCTACGTTAAATTATTTACTGC
>MDSZ01266703.1_pt1 | contig 14100 bp, 12 predicted proteins | sample 811201 | NCBI WGS metagenome assembly MDSZ01 (sample SAMN05326647, study PRJNA326480) | marine metagenome | isolation source: seawater | place: Indian Ocean: North | collected 2010
TAGGATTAACATTAGATCTTTTTGCTCTTCTTTGTTCAATACGAGCTTTTCTTTTTGCTTCCTTTTTCATTGCTTTATCACCACGTGTAGATTTATAATCATAGTGAATTCCCATAAAAGACCTCTTATTTTATATACTTTTACTTTGTTGAATTTAATTATGCAAGTATCTTTAATTTTTCTAATTATACTAGAAAAAAATTAAGACAATTGTGTGAAGCTTTTAAAGTCAAATTTTGATTTGAGATATTTATAGCCTGATTCTACAATTAGAGAAAATACTAAAGTAGATATTAAGCTATACGCAAAAAAGGGAATAGCTAGAATATAACATTTTATTAATCCGTCATATGTAATTTCATATAAACCAGTAGTCCAAACTCCGAAATTTGTTACAAAATAAAAGATCAATGCTCCAAATAATGCTCCAGAAATTCTTGTTAAAAAATTTTTAATAAATAAGCTTGAGCTTAGTCCAATTAACAAAACACTTCCCCAAGTCCAGTGGGTAGTATTGTGGTAACCAATTATAAAGTCTGTTATAATAAAACTCATAATTAGATAAATAATATATCTTTTGCCAAGAAGTGCAGGCACATAAAAACTAAGGGCGATCAAACTTGTAAAGTTTGGAGGATGTGGAATAAATCTACTTGCAGCTAGCGACCCAAATATTCCTAAAAAAATAAGAAAATTTTTATTCATAAATTAATATAACCTTTTTAAACCTAAATTAAAAGAACGATTCATTTGTGAATAATCTTTAGCGGTTTCATAACTTTCATCAAAAATATTCGTGATATTAAAGTATAAATTGTACCCATCAAATATTTTGTAATTAATATTCAAATCATTTACTAAGTATGATTCTAATCTCTCGTCGTTATAAGTTCTATTTCCGTTACCGTAGTCTCTAGCATCTTCAGACCATTTAGTATTTAGTGTCATATTTATATTATCATTATTAGGGAAATTAAATTTTGTAACCAAGTTTATCAAATGTCTAGGAACTCTTACCATTTGAGAGCTGGTATAGGAGCTACTCTTGTTAGGATCATCCTGCTCTGCTCCATCATAAGTATTAGTATAAGTATAATTCAAACCAAAATTTAGGTTTTCATTAAAATTCAAATTTGAAATAAATTCTAATCCTTGGCTTTTAACAGTTCCAGGCATATTTTGAGTAGTGTAATCTAAACCGGAGCTGTTTCCTGTTTTCCAACCCTCGAGAACATTATCATATGATGTATTAAAGTATGTTAAATCAAAATTAAAATCATCAAATTTTTTTTCAATACCTAGATCAAAACTTTTACTTTTTTCAGCTTTAACATACGGCAGAGAATTTGCATTTGCAGCATAGACATAATACATCTCATATAATGATGGATATCTAAAACCAGTACCGAATGAACTTTTGATTTTAGTTTTCTTGTCATCAAATAAATAAGCAATTGTAGCTCTATGAGATTCTTCTTTTTCAGCTATAGAATTATCATCAAATCTTGATCCAAAAGTTGCAAATAAATTATTTGAAATTCTTTTTTGATAATCAAAAAAACTTGAGTAAGTGTAATAAGACTCTCTTTTTATTCCAGTTAAGTCTTTGTTATATCCAATTTGATCCTCTTCCCTTTCAACACCAAAGATTATACTATTATCGAGATTAAAATTGTAATCACCTGTATAACCATAAGAGTATCTTTCCCCATAATAATTATCCTTAATTAGGTTTCCACTTCCAGCTGCAGCACCATAAGATCTTTTAGTATAAGAACTTGTATATGACAGTTTGTTTTTAAATTTTTCGCTTTGCTGATAAATTAACGATCCACTAGCGAGATAATGACGACCATTTTCTTCTTCACTGTGTGTAGCTGTAGCTGTATCAATAACTTTATCATATTGCAAATAAGTATCTCTCAACCTAACAGTTCCATCAAATTCTAAGTGGTCATTCATTTGATTATTTAATTTAAGTAAAAATGAATTATTTTTATAAGCATCTTTTTCATCATTATGACTCATCTGCGAAATTCCTTCAGTTTGAAATCTTTCGAAAGACATAAAGTAATTTGAATTTTGATTTTCCCCAGATCTTGAAATAGAAATATTATTAGTTCCATGAGATCCTGTATTATAAAAAAAATCACCTTTTTGATTATTATTTCCTTTTTTAGTTGTAATATTAATTGTGCCTGCAATCGCTCCGCTGCCATAAACTGAACTCTGTGAGCCTTTTAATATTTCAACTCTTGAAATTTGACTTGTCAGAATATGATTAAAATCAAAATCTCCAGAAACACTTGATGGATCTGACATTTTTACCCCATCAATATAAACTGTAGAATATCTTTTAGGTAATCCCCTTAATTGGATAGCTGAAGCAGTTCCGTGTCCACCAGATTGGAAAAAGTTTATTGAAGTTGAATTATTAGAAATCACATCTCCTAGAAAATAATCGTTAGTTTCTTCAAAAAATTTTTCATCTAAAATAATTACAGACGAACCAACTGTTGAGACTGATTGTGGTTTTTTACTAGGTGCAATTACAATAATTGGCGTGTCTTTTCCTAAAACTGGGATTGTAAATAGTGTGTTTAAAAGTAATAAACTTAAAAATGATACTAATCTTTTTAGCATGTGGCCTCCTTTAATTCACGTTTCGCCACTGCTATTTTGCAGAACTAGGCTTTTCCTGGCCATCATTCGACAGGGGTCTATACCGGGTGGCGCTCCGACTTTACGGTTGCAGGAACAGCCAATGAATTTCACACTGATTTCCCACCATGCATTTCAGTATTAAATATGTTTTTACCAAAAAAGTTTATCAAATCAAACAAAATTCGACCGATTATCGTCAGAATTTTAGTCCTTTTGCTACCTTTAATTTCATTAAATAATCTTGTAAATTTGATAATTATATTCAAAATTTAAATACTTATTCAATGAACCAAATTAAAAGTAAAAATATAAATAACTTTATATGCAAAGTTACTGTAAATAATAATCTTCTATCATCACTTGTGAATATTCAAAGAAAGTCTAATCCAAATGATCAAAAATATGATTTGCTAAATTTAGAAAAATTTAAAAAATTCGTAAAAAATTGTGAAAAAAAATTAAAATCGAAAAAAACAAAAGTTTTAATAATTTCTTTTAATTCTAACAAAAAATATAAAATTGATCATTTATTAATGAGAAATATAACTGAAATAGCATCTAGTTTTTTAGGTAATTTAGTCTCACAAAATAAACATGGAGAAAAAAATGTTGTTGTTTACGATCGGGGAAGAAATTTATCAATTAAAAATGGAGCAAGATACCACCAAACTAGAGAAGGTGGAAGCATACATACTGACAATGTTAACGTTAGTTCGAGGTGGAAATACATGATACTCAGTTGCTTAGCTGAAGGTCAAGTAGGAGGAGAAACAATATTAGTAAATGGAAATGATGTCTATAATCAGCTAAAAAAGAATTATAAAGAAGCAAAAAGAATTTTGCAAAAAAAATTTTTTTGGGAAAAAAGAGGAGTTTCTAAATCATTCTATTCAGCTCCAATCTTGCAAATAAATAAAAAAGGTGAGGCAGAGTTTAGATACCTAAGACCCTACTTAGAATCAGCCCACATCAAAAAAAAGAAACCTTTAAATTCAAAACAGCTATATGCTCTAGATGTTTTAGATGCATTACTCGAGTCCTCAAAAAATCAATACAGATGTCACTTAAAAGCTGGTGACCTAATACTGGCTTTAGACTCTCAGGTGCTACACGGTCGAACAAGTTTCTCTGATTTTTACCACTCTAAATCCGTGTTTTCTAATAATAAAAAAAAATCACCATTAAAAAGGACTATGGTTCGTACGTGGATAAAGACCTGAAGAAATTAGATATTATAATATTACTTGCTGGTGCAGGTAAAAGAATTTCAGGTTACACAAAAAAACCCAAATGTTTAATAAAAATAAATCATAAAAGTATTTTAAGTAAAAATATGCTTATATGGAAAAGCCTAGGCTTAAGAAAACTTAATGTGGTATTAGGTTATAAAAATAAGCTTGTCAAAGAAGAATTAAAATCATATGAAAATTCATTCAAAATTAATAAATCATATAATAAATCTTTCCTCAGCAAAGGTAATACATATTCACTTTATTTGGGATTAAAGAAAATTCATGGTCCGGTCCTAATATTTGATGGAGACTTGATTTATGACAAAAAAATTTTGTCATCATTTTTAAGTTCTGCTCAATTAAATTCTATTTTAGTAGGCCCAGGAAAAGCTGGTGATTTAGAATGTGCAAAAGTTCTTCTCGACAAAAAAGGCAATGTTAAAAAAATCGTAGACAAAGAAAGTATTAAAAAAGAGCGATATAAGCACCTAAGATTTTTAGGTGAAGCAATCGGTATTATTAAGCTTTCTTATAATCATGTTAAAAAACTAAAAAAAGCTCTAAAAATTTTTTTATCAAAAGATGAAAATTTAAACTTAAATTGGGAAAAAGCTTTTAATTTTTTCTTGAAAACAAATCATTTAAATTATTACTTTACTAGAAGCAAAAAATGGATAGAGATAGACGACAAGCAAGATTTGATAAAAGCAATTAAGCTTGTTAAAAAATATAATATATAAAATGATAAAACTGCCTTTATTTTCAAATCAATCAAAATATGACTCTGAGACTGAATTTAATTTGCAAATGACTAATGATAGATTGGCAAAATTTTTAATTCATTATGAAGCCTTCAAATTAATTAAAAATTTAAAAGGTTCAATTGTTGAATGTGGAGTTTTTAAGGGTACTTCATTTGTTAGATTTGCTGGATTTAGGGATTTATTTAAAAAGCAAGGCTCAAAACTCATAGGTTTTGATCATTTCAGTCCATATTACCCTAAATCAAGTTTTAAAAATGAAATGAATGTAAGAAGTGCATTTATCAAAGGTGCCGGCCAAAGTTCAATATCTGTAAAGCAACTAAGAGGGATTTTTAAGAAAAAGAGAATAAAAAACTTCAGGTTAATAAAAGGGAATGTTTTGAAAACAGTTCCGCAATTTGTAAAAAAAAACAAAAATCTAAAAATATGTTTGCTTAATGTTGATATAGATTTTGTTGAGTCAACAAGGTGTGTATTAGAAAATTTTTATGATAAGGTTGTCAAAGGAGGTATTATTATTTTTGATAATTATAAAGGGGATATTTTATCAAAAAAAAATAAGATATTTTATAAAGGTGAAACTGATACGATTAATGCCTTTCTTAGAAAAAAAAAGAAAAAAGTAAAGCATTTTAATTTGTTTATAAGACCATCTTACATAATTAAATAAATGAAGTACTTATCTATTAGAAATCTTCATTATCGTACTCAAAGAAAAAAACATAAGGAAATCAATGCTGACATTGATGACTGGTTTGGTTCACCATATCACTGTCTTAAAGTAAGATTTTTTATTGAGCTTTCTGCATTTATAGTAAGTGTTTTACAATATACATCAATTAAACCGAATTTTATTACATTGCTTTTAGTAATTACTGGAGTTATTGGAGGAGTATTTTTAAGTTCTGGTGATCAAAATTTAATTATCGCTGGAGTTATAATTTTTTTTTCTTACGGTCTTTTTGACTGGATTGATGGTTTATTGGCCAGAGTAAAAAATAATGTGTCGACACTAGGTGGTATGCTTGATGATTGGGCCGGTTACGTCTCTTCTTACAGTTTTCCAATCGGAATTGGATTTTATTTGTTTAATTCAACAGGAGAAATACATTTCATATATATTCTAGTTTTAATAATAATTATAAAGGCTTTAGACATTAAGAATTATACTTATCATTATTTAATGTATAAATTGTATAAATCCAATAAATATAAAAAAATAAAAAATAAAATTTATAATTCGAAAAAAGTGGATGTTTCAGAAAAGATGGTTTTTTTAAAAAAAGTTTTTCAGAATTTCTTATATGATAGAGCAATAATTACTGATACTATAGGGGTGGTAATTCTAATAGAGGTGTTTAATAACCAAATATTTTTAACAGATATCATATACTACTTAATTTTTTTTAAAATAATTGCCTTATTTTCAGGAGGATTCTATATTGTTTATTTCAAAGATTTTGCTGAAAAGGTCAATTCAAAGCTAAAATGAGTTTTATTATTTTTTTGTCTTAAACCTAAAAATAATGCTATCAAAAAAAATAATAAGTGGTAATTATTAAAGCAATTAAATTATGAAAAAAGGAAAAGTACTTCTCATTACGCCCAATCTTAAAGGTATTGGTGGTGGGGTTAATCGTATTCAACCCTCTTTAGGATTGATGCTAATTGCACAAGTTCTCAAAGATGATGGTCATATTGTCAAAATTCATGACCCAGCTTTGGAAGGTTGGAACAATAGAAAAGTTATAGATCCTGTGAATAACGTTGTTACTATAGGCCAATCTGATAATGAAATTTCAAAAGTTATATCTGATTTTTCTCCAGATGTTGTTGCAATCTCAGTTTTATTTGCAAATCTTCTTGACTCTGCTCATAATATCGCTGGTTTAATTAAAAAAGTAAATAAAAACATTAAAGTAGTTTTAGGTGGAAATCATATTTCTAATGCCATTATTGATTATAAATGGGCTAAGACAGATAAAAATTCAAACTTACCAGATTATATTGTTGATCTTGAAAATGAAAATATTGATATGGGAATGGCTGGAGAGGGAGAATTTTCAATGAGAGATTTAATTAATGGTATCATGAACAATAATGACATTTCAAAAATTCCCGGATTAGTAAAAAAAATTGGTGAAAAAAAATATATAATTAATCCTGCATCAAGAATTCATGATTTAAATGTTCTGCCTAGGCCAGCAAGGTACATGGTAAATATGGAAGGTTATTTTAAAATTGGAGCTTTTCATTCACCGAAATCAAGATCTAAAAGAGTTTTAAGTGTTATGTGTTCTAGAGGTTGTCCTGAAAAATGTACTTTTTGTACTACTCCTGAAATGTGGGGACAAAAAATGAGGTGGAGATCAACTGAGCATATTATGAATGAAATAAGTAACGATTGTAAGGACTATAAAATAGGAGAAATTCAATTTGACGATGATACGATTACAGTTGATAAAAAAAAACTTTTTGCCCTTTGTGATCAGTTAGAAAAACTTGGTCTACCTTGGTGTACACCTAATGGAACTAAAGTAAATTACCATCTTAAAAATCAACTTGAGATGTATAAAACTATGTCTAACTCTGGTTGTTATCAAATCACGCTTGCATGTGAAAGCGCAGTTCAAAGAGTTTTAGATAATCTAATTAACAAAAGACTGCCAGTAGAAACCATTTTGCCATCCATAGAAAATGCAAAAAAAGCCGGTATGTTAGTCCATACTTATTGGATAATAGGATACCCAGGTGAGACCTACGAGGAGATTCAACAGACTGTAGATTTTGCTATGAACTGTGGTGCTGACAGTTTTTCTTTTTCAATATTGAACCCGTTGCCTGGTACACCAATTTACCGCAAAGTGATGAAAGATAATTTATTTTGGCCAGGTAGATCATACAACGATATGCTATTTAGATCATCTTTAATTAAAGTTGATGGCTTTTCCAATCCTGTGGAGTTTGAAAAATTTGTAAACGATACAAATATTAAAGCCAATTTGATATTAAAGGAAAAAGATCCAAAAAGATTCGAATATAAGTATGGTAAAGGTGCTGATGAAAGTAGCTTAGCTAAACAAACCTAATTAAGTTTAAAAAAATTTTTTATAGTATTTATAATATAATTCATCTCTGAATCTTTTATTTCAGGGAAGATTGGTAAAGAAATTATCTCGTTACAAATTTTCTCAGTATTTTTTAGAGGTTTTTTGCTTAACTTTAACCCCTTGTGTTTATATAAAGGTTTAGGCCAGTTAATTAGAGCTTCAATACCTTTGTTTCTCAAGTGCTTAAAGAGTTTAAACTGTTTTTGTGTTCTTATAACATAAGAATTGAATACATCGCTATAGTCCTTTGCATCATAAAGCTTTGGAAGAATAATTGGAAGATTTTTTAAGTTTTGGTTATATTTTTTAGCAATAGAATTTCTTTTTTTTATATTTTTTTTTAATATCTTAAGTTTAGTATTAACTATAGCAGCTTGTAAATTATCTAAACGACTACAAAAACCAAAAAAATCTATATCATATCTTGATTTCAAATATTTCCCATTTTTTCTTCTTCCTTGGCCGTGATTTCTGTATCTTATTAATTTTTCATATAAACTTTTATCATTAGTTGCAATAAATCCACCATCACCAGCTGCACCTAAAGACTTTAATGGATGTACAGAAAAACAACCTAGCTTTCCAAACGTTCCAACGTATTTTTTTTTAAATTTTGCACCAAAAGATTGAGCGCAATCTTCTATGACTATTAATTTATATTTTTTTGCTATTTTCATTATCTTATCCATCTGACAAGAGTGCCCATATAAATGAACAGGTAAAATTGCTTTTGTTTTTTTAGTGATAAGTTTTTCTATTTCTTCAGGATTTATATTAAAATCATCAGATATATCTGCCATTATCGGTTTTAAGCCAACATGTTGAATTGCAGATAAAGTAGCCACATAAGTGTGAGCAACAGAAATTACCTCTGAGTCCTTTTTTATACCTAAGCTTCCAAGAGAAAGCAAAATTGCATCAGTACAACTATTTACAGAAATAACGTATTTTACACCAAGTATTTTTGAAACATTTTTTTCAAATGTTAATACTTGGTCTCTAAGAACAAAATCGCCACTTAACATTATTCTTTTAAAGTTTGATAGATGTAAGGTTTCTTGTTTCTTATATTGTCTTCCAAAATCAATATATGGTACTTTCCATTTCATGATTGATAGTCCTTTAACATTTTCTCCAAATCTTTTTTTAAAGAGTTTTTTGTTTTAAATGTAAGATAGTTGTGAGGTGGTATTTTTTTTAATTTATTCAAATCAAAATCGTCAAACCTTTTTTTATTTTTATTTATTAAAATTTTTGACTTTGTATTTGTAATTCGCTTAATTAATTTTGCAATATCAATTATCTTAATCTTTTTTTTATTACCTATAGTTAAAGTCTTATTTTCATATCTTTTTTTTAAAACTTTAAGAGAGCAAATAGCAATATCTTTAGAATTAATAAAATCTCTAGTTTGTTTTCCATTCCCGTGTACAATGATATTTTTATTATTTATCGCATTGTTAAAAAATAAAGAAATTACATCTGCTCCTCTATTATTTGTTCCATATGCTGTAGCAAATCTAAGTATTGTATATTTTGTTTTATATAAAAGTGAATAATTTTTAATGATATTTTCTGCAGCGATTTTAGAAGTAGTATAAAGATTTCCTGAATTTCCATGGGCATAAATACTGCTTGCAAAGATAAATCTTTTTGTTTTGTTTACTTTTGCAGACTCTAGTAAATTGGTCATAGAAATAATGTTATCTTTAATTGTTATTGTTGGTATCTTTTTAACTTTATTAATATCAGATACTCCAGCTAAATGAAAAATATAATCAATTTTTTTTGTTATCTTTATCAACTTTTGTAAATTGGATAGATCTGACTTAATAAATTTTACGTTTAAATTTTTTGGTCTTTTTTTATCTAAAACTGTAACATTATATTTTTTTTTTTGTAGTAAACTAACTATATTTGACCCAATAAAACCGCTGCCACCAGAAACTAGAACGTTTCTCATAAATACTTTGTTAGTTTATACATAGCCTCTTTTCTTCTTATTTTTAGAGTTAAGCTCGGCTAAAGAGAGATATTCGCTTAATACTTTTGTGCTAAGTTTATCATTTACCATTGGCTTAGGTGACTGGTGAAAAAAATACTCCCATGGTTGTTGATCTAGTTCATGACCATTTTTCATAAGTTGATCATATAGTTCTGTCCCATAATATGGAGCAAGAACTGATAAGGAATAGTAATCAGCATCAATTTTTTTTGCAAAATCTATAGTTTGTTTTAAATCATCATCAGTTTCTCCTGGGAAGCCCGCCATAAAATAAGCAGAAAATGGTACACCTGCTTTTTTTAACATATTTGCGCCTTTCATCATTTCTTCTCTTGTTTCAAGTTTTTTTACCTCTGATAGAATTCTGTTGCTTCCAGACTCAAAACCAATTTTCACTCTTTCGCATCCAGCTTCAGCCATTAATTCACAAATTTCGTCGTCTAAATGATCAGCTCTAGCTTCGCACTTCCATCTCATTTTTAAATTATCTTTAATCATCATTCTAAGCATTTCTTTAACTCTTTTTTTTTTCACAGTGAACACGTCGTCAACAAAGTATACAATTGTATTATCTTCAATTTTTAATTGATCCTTTTGTTCAATGTTAGCAGATGCAGAGTAATCGAATTGAGTTGGTACATAATAATTATCTTTTAATAAATGCATTTCTTCTAAAACTGATTGAGGTGACCTAAGTCTAGTTGTCTTTCTATCCCAATGAAAAGGAGAGGCACAATAAGTACATTTATATGGACAACCTCTTATAGTATTAACATAAGAAACATCTACATTTTTTTTCTCTGAGTCAGGAATATTCCAAAACTTTTCTCTTTCAGGCATTGGTAAAGTATCAATATTTTTTATTACAGGTGCAATACCGGTTTTAAATAATATTCCTCCCTTATCTCGAGAAACTACTCCTGGAATAAATTTTGGATTTTTATTCTCAACTAAAGCTGTGAATGCTTCTTCTCCCTCCCTTTGGATAGAGTAATCTATAGAAGTTAATGTTTTTAAAATATCAGAGTCTAAAGTCGCATGAACTCCACCTACAACCTGTTTTATAGAAGGGTCTGTTTTTTTAACTTTATCAGAAATAATTTTTATAGCACTTATGTTTGCTGTATATGATGTGTATCCAACCCAGTCAGGTTTGAATCTTACAATATTATCTTTTACCTCGTGCCAGATGGCATTATCTAAGTCTTTAAAATAATCTTTATAGGAATTGAAATTAGAAAATATTTTTTTGACCTTAATATAACCTGTATCACTCACATAATCTGCATTATATAACCAAGCATCATGTCCTCTTTTATTCAAATAGGAAGCTATATAAGCAATTCCCAAAGAGTTTGCATTATATTTTGAGCCCAATAACCGATAAAAAGGTGGGTTTACTAAGAGAACTTTAGCCATTACATTTGATCTAACATATGGGAACTCATTATTCAATGTTACATTCTTGAAATAATTTGAGATTTTTGCTTTAAATTTTGTAGTTATTTAAGAATTCAAATTATTTTATTATTTTACAAAATTCAATGAGCATTGATTTTTTTGTAGGTAATTTATTTTTCTCCATATCACTTTGAATTTTCTGATAATTTTTAATTATCCATGAAATCTTTGAATGAATATCATCTTTATTTCTTTTAATGATAAAAACTCCTTCTTTATTTTTTTTCACATAAGCAATATCTTCAAAAATTATTATTGGCCTTTTTCTAGAAAGTGATTCCTCTAAAACATATGGATGTGCTTCTGTATATGACGGTAGAATCGTAATATTACATTCATCATATGCTTTAATTAGCTTTTCCTCTGACGTTAAGTATCCAAGCTTTTTAATTTTGTCGCTTGATATCTTTAATTTTTCCGTATTTCCTGCTAAATAAATTTCTGAATTAATATCTATTTCCTCAAACATTTCGATAAAGTTTACTATACCTTTTTCTGGATTTATTCTACCAACATAAAGTAATCTTGGAATATCTAATTTGGGTAAACTTGTTTTTTCCATCCAATTTCTGCTTAGTCTTGAAGGCGAGACTAAAAAAGATTTATCTTTATTGAATAATCTCTCATGACAAACAATTACTTTTGAAAATTTAGTCATTAATTTAAACATTAAATCGTAAATCCAAACAAATTTTTTTCCTAAAATATATTCGTATTCCTCATATCCATTGCTCATAAGATAAACGTATATTTTTTTTCTTGATAAAAGTAATATTAAAAAACTTAAAAAGGTGTATGGGCTTATTGCGATTATTAAATATTTTTTACAAAAGAAAAGATTTTTGATAACACCAAATATGAAAGTAAAAATCGAAGATCCAATAAAAATTTTTTTAGTATCATATTTGTGATTTAAATCTATTTTTGATTTTCTGAATACACAACTAACTTCAAAAAATTTATTTAATTCGTCAGGAAGTATCTGTAAATCTAAATTGATACTTTTAAACTCTTGTTGTGAGTTTTTAGAAACTTTTTCATTTGATATAATAACTAATTTTTCCAATTTTTTTCTAATTTTTTAATAAAGATAAACATGATGGATAATAATACCGCTACTAAAACATCCTCCAACGGTGAAGCTTTTGGAAATCCATAATTCCATAAAATTACCAAAAATAACCAAACAAACCAATTTAAATATTTTTTAATCATTAAATTTACAACCATTTACATTACAATTTTTTCCTTCTTGTATATTATTATAAAAATCTAATGCTCTTAGAGATGTCATCATATAATTTTTATAAACATTTAAATATCCATTTAAACTATTAGCTAACTTTTTTGCCTCATTCATCATTCCTAATCTTACAAGATTAATTAACATTACAGCATTACCATTTGGTACTGTGTTGTCTCCAATATCGATTGGATTAAAAAAAACATCGTTATTTTTGATTAAGTTTTTTTGAAAAATGTTTTTTTCATCTAGGTAAAACTTTTTCAATGCCTCTTTTATTAATTTATTTGCTAAATCTTTGTATTTAAAACTCATAGTTTTTTCTGAAAGATCATTTATTGCATTTATTAAAAATGCGTAATCTTCAATAAATACAATCTCTTTTGAATAACTGTGGTAAATTTTATCTTTTAAGTACTTTTTTTCAATCTTTGTGAAAAATTCCTCTGCTAATATAAGATACCCATTTCTTGGAAGAATATCATTTGCAGCTACAAGTGCGCTAATCCATAAACAATTTAGGTCAAGTTGAGTTTTGTTATCAAAAAAAGGTTTTTTTTTTGCTTTCCTTAGTTCTAAAAGTTTTATTAAAGTTTCTTTATCTGCTTTTTCTTTTTTTTCGACTAATATTATTTTTCCCTCCCAATTGCCTTTTGGTGTGATCTCAAAATATTTTTCGATATTTTTTATTTTTTTTACCTCTTCATAATCATAGACATAATATTTGCCTTCTTTACCATCACTATCTGCATCGTAAGCTGAACCAAGAAAACCCTCTTCATTTAAAAATTCTTTTTTGATAAATTCTACAGTTTGTTCTAATTTATTTTTAAAATAGATATCAGAATTTATTTTGCAAAATTTTGAAAGTAATAAAATAAATTGTGTATTATCATAAAGCATTTTCTCAAAATGTGGTATTATCCAATCTTCATCTGTGGTATAGCGAGCTATTCCACCCTCAACATGATCGTATATTCCTTTCGAGCATAGCTGTTTAATAAGCAGATTTATCGGTTTAATATATTTTTCGTCTTTAGACTTATTATAAAAGTAAAGTAAAGTTTCATATAAATTAAAAGTTGGAAATTTTGGCGATCCTTTGTAACCACCTTTTTCTTCATCTAAATTTTTAATTGCGATTTCTAATATTGGTTCAAGATCTTGCTGCAAAACAGACGTTTTTTTTAAATCTAAACTTTTAATTATCAAATCTTTTTGTTTAATTATATTTAACCTTTGTTGATTATAAGCTTCAGAAACTTTTTTTATAATTTCTATGAAAGATGGAAGTCCATGCTGTGGGGTCTTTGGAAAATAAGTTCCACCCATAAAAGGGACGCCATTCTCATCTAAAAACATAGTTAATGGCCAGCCTCCACCAGTCTGGTTAAATAATTGGAATGAACTTTGAAAAATAAAATCTAAATCAGGTCTCTCTTCCCTGTCTACTTTGATATTTACAAAAAATTTATTCATCAGTTTAGCAGTTTCATTATCTTCAAAGCTTTCGTGAGCCATTACATGACACCAATGACAGCTAGCATATCCAATACTAAGTAAAATTGGCTTTCTATTTTTTTTTGCAAACTCAAGAGTCTCATTTGACCATATTTGCCAA
>MDSZ01038770.1_pt1 | contig 14099 bp, 10 predicted proteins | sample 811201 | NCBI WGS metagenome assembly MDSZ01 (sample SAMN05326647, study PRJNA326480) | marine metagenome | isolation source: seawater | place: Indian Ocean: North | collected 2010
ATGAGTTCAGATACAGCTATGAATAAACATTATGGTGGAGTAAATAATTATAGATCATCTGAGGGTAAAACTGTAAAAATAAAATGCAAAGGTCCAGTTGAAAATACCATTCAAGATTTATTAGGTGGTATTCGTTCAACATGCACCTATGTGAATGCAAAAAAATTAAAAGATTTATCCAAATGTTGCACTTTTATGAGAGTTAATAATCAAGTAAACAATATTTATAAATAAATCTTATAAAAAAATATTATTAATATATTTTAATTATTTAACTAAATCTAGCAAGTCTAGCTTCTCTAAGTTTTGTTAATTCATCGCCAGTAATTTTTTGTGAATATTTAATTTCTATTTCTTTTTTATATTTTTCCATTTCTTGCCTTTTAATATCCTCTTGTAATGCAAGTTCATATTCTAAATTTTGTTTTTTTTTCTCTTCTTCTATCTTTTTAATTCTAATCTCATCCTCTATTTTTTTTTGTTGGATAAATTTTAATCTTTCTTGTTCAATCTCTTGATTTTGTTTTTGAATATAATAATGATTCTCCGATTCCATAATTGCTTTCGCTAATTTTAAATCATCTGATTCATTTGATTGATAGTTATTTGTAAACTCAAATGATATATTGTTTTGAGATATATCTTGTTTTTGTTTTATAAAATTTATTAAATCAGATTTACGAGTGAATTTACTATAACCAGAATAATTGTTCATTTTACAAATATTTTTTAATTCAACGATTGTTTTATTTTCCATTTTAATTTAATAAAATAAATTATTTCAAATTAATAAATATAATATTATAAATGATTCAAATAAGAAATAAACTTTTTTTTAAAAAAAAATTAGAAAAAACATGTAATTATGATAATATTAATGATGTTAATTTACAAAAAATTAAAATTATATCAAAAAATATATATAATGATAATATAAAAAAAAATATGATATCTTATATTAAAAATAATAATTATAATGTTGATTATGATAATTGGTTAAAACAATTTAGTATAGAAGATTATAATAATGAATTTATCAATAAAATAAGGAATAATGATATCTATCATAATTTATGGAATGATATAAGAAAGTTTAATGAATTTGAAATAATTTATTAATATTTTTATAATAAATTTTATACTAACCACCTTTATTTCTACAATACAATAATACTAATGATTCTTTATTAATATTATAATCAGAAATAAGCTTATCATCTATTAATTCTTTATTTTCAAAAATTAACATTTGCTTATTTTGTTTCATATTTAATTGTTTTGATATTTCATTTTTTAGATCACTAATTTTATATAAATTCTCTAAATTAATATTAATATCTTTATAATTAGTTGATCTTATTTTTAAACTCATTATTAATATTATATATAATATTTTCTTTAAATACTATGTAGCATCAACTATATAAGGAAAATTAATAATAATATTTTTTTCTGAGAATGAATTTGCGTTTATATCATTTGCATTTAAACGACCATCTGCATTTATTATCATTTGATGTTGTTGATTATTTTTTAATGTTAAGTGCGCAACAATATATTTTTTAGTTGATATTTGTATCATGGGATCATCTAAAAATATAGCTCCATTTGATATTATTAAATCATGATTAATATCCCAAGATGAAAAATCTATTCCTATATAATTAACCTGTTGATTGTCCATCGTCGAACCAATAGTTAACCATGAATCATATTGAGCTTCAGGATTATTATTTATCAATAAAGGATTTATTCCTCCTATATTTGTTCCTAAATTATTTTTTGTTTGATATGCTCTTGGAATTATCATATTATTTTCATTATCTCCATATATTGCAAATATGTTATAATTTAAATTTTTTATCAACAAAGAAACTTCATATGTTGTATATCCAGTTAATTTTTCATTAAAATGTATTTCATCTATATTTGGACAAATATAATCACGATTACATTCTATTTTTTGACATACACATACATTTTCTACTTTATGTAAACTATAATCATATAAACAAACAGTATAATCTGAACAATCATTTAATATTACATTTTGATTATAACATATTTGATTACAATCTAAATTTAAATTAACTTTTTTTCTATTTATACAATCTTCACATTCTGTTTGTGAATAAATACATATAATATTTAATAAATTAAACATTAAATTGATTATTTTCATATATATATATATATTGTTATAAAAAATTTATCTTAATTTAATTTTAGTTTATTTATATTATATATATATGAATACATTTGATATAATTTTATTAAATATAATTTCTTATATGGGTGGTATTTTTACTGGATTTTATATAACTCATAAAATTTCTAAAAAAGAAGGAAAAAAAGAGAAAGATGTAACTGATGATATACAAATTGTTCCATCTGCTCCAGTTTATCCAGTTACTCCACCTTTTAATCCAGAGCTTACTTCTAAACCAGTTACAAAATTAGTTTTATCTACTGAGTAATTAGTGGAATACTAGGTTGCATAGCAATTCCGCACATACCAGAATTGGATTTTTTATAATTTCTTAAAATACGAATATATCCATCTTCACCCCAATTGCTTGTCCATGAATTTTTAACAATCCAATAATCTAAATCTGTTAAATCATCTCTACCATAACCAACTATTAAAACACCATGATCTAATTGGTTACCACAATCATCATCTTGATAAATACCAGATTTATAAAATTTAAATGATGATAAATTTGCTTGAATTGCTACTGAAACAGGTTGTTGTGATACTGCTCTCATTAATATATTTTCATCATTAGGCTTAATATCAGAATAATCATCTATATTAACTACATTATTACAAGTAAAAGACTTACAAAAACTTTCTTCTGCTTTATAAGGATAATCAATTTCAGAACATAAACCTTTATTTTGAATAACATATTTAAAAGCATTATCCATTAAACCACCCTGACATCCTTTATTTCCTTCTCTAACTGAACAATCCATTAATTGTTGTTCAGAAGCATTATGTAATTTATTATATTTTATTGCATTTATTCCTTCTATTGAACCAGTAGAACTAAATGACCAACAACTTCCACATTCACCTTGATTTTTTACATTTGTAACAACACCTCTTTTTCTCCAATCAATACTTTTATATATTTTATCTTTATTTCCATAAAAACAATTATAACATTCATCTTTTAAAATAATATTATTCATACTTATACCAAATTGATTATCTGTAAATTGATTCAAATCTAAATTAAAACTTAAATTTCTATTATTCATATCATTTATATATTCTATATTCTTTCTAAAAAATAAATAATTTGTTTCATTATATGTTTTATTATATTTATTTATATAATTATTATAATCATTATTAGTATTATTTAAAAAACCAACCGCATAAACAAATAATTTTATTAAAGATAACATTTATATTATATTATATTTTTTTTACTTTGTTTTTCTATATTTATCAAAATATAAACAAAAATGGAAAGTCATATTTATCGTTAAAAATAATATTATTATTTTTATACAACTATCAATATTTAATTTATAATATCTTGAATATAATAACCAACCTAAAAGTATTAAAACAAATAAACCAACAAATAATTCCATATTTTTACTCCATTCAATCATTTTTTGATTTTTCCAATCATTCGCAAAATACATTCCAATAATTATTCCTAATATTACAAAAATTAAATCTGTCATTTATATAAAATATATATAAAATATAATTAAGATAATTATTTATCTTTAATTATTTATAATTTGAATAATTATTCATATTTTATTAAAAAGATAAATCCGAAATGGATTCTTCACTCAAAGATGCGAATCGTATGATTGTTAATGCTCAGTGGAAAAAGATGGAACTTTTATATAAAAAAAATAACCAAGTTCTAATTCATGAAACGCAAAATAAAGTTGCCAAAGAAATAGTATATTGTTTTACAGTATTAAATAAGTCTTTAGTAAATTTAACAGCACCAGTTCAATGGGGTAAAACTGGAACTATATTAAAAACAATATATTTGATGTGTTCAATTGAAAACAATGATAAAATAATAAATTACGAGAATGTGTTTATTATTACAGGATTATCAGATAATGAGTGGTTATCACAAACAAAAGATAGATTACCTAAAGAATGGAGAGATAATGTGTTTCATAGAAATCGCTTTGATTTTAATACATTTAAAGATAAAAAAGATACATTAATAATTATAGATGAATGTCATATTGCTTCTGGTGAAGAACAAACAATTACGGAAGTTTTAAAAGAAGCTGGTATTTTGAATATAGATTATTTATTAAAAAATAATATAAAAATTCTTCAAACATCTGCTACCCCTGATAATCTATTAATTCATTCAGATGGTTGGGGCGATGCTTATGAAAAGATAAATGTATCATTACCAAAAACTTATGTATCTTTTAAAGATATTAAAGATGATGGAAGATTATTTCCAACTTTGAATCTATATTCTGAATTAGATCTTTTAATTCAATTAATAGAAACTTTTAAACGACCAAAATATCATTTATTTAGAATAAATTCATCTCATTATGACGATCACAGATCTATATTGGAAAGATTATCTTTTGAAAAAAATTATCAAATTCTAATTCATGATTATACATCTAAGATAAAAAATGCTGAAAAAATGTTAGAAATTGAACCAGATAAACATACATTTATATTATTAAAAGGAATGTGGAGAGCAAGTAAAACATTTACAGATAAAAATATTGGAATAGTTTGTGAAAGTTTAGCTTCAAATAAGGATTTCAGTTCCGAAGTTCAAGGATTACCAGGTAGAATGTGTGGTCATAACAAAATTAGAGGAAAAGATGGACCATTAATATTTTGTAAGGTAGAAGCAATTGATGAATATATAAATTTGATTAATAATGGTTTTCAATATAAAGAATTAGATAAGTGGAAAACTAAAAATTTAATTATTAAAGATAAATTTATTAGTAAATGTGATGAATGTTATGTTAGTCCAAAATTAGTTGATGGTGCATCAGTAGTTGAACTCCCAAAAAAAGAATTAAAATTTAAAAGAGATATTGATTATAAAATTGAATTATTAAATTTATCTGAATTACTTCCAAAAAAATCAAATGAAACTAATAAACAATATTGGAATAGAATAAAAAAACATTTTGATTTGAAAAATGTACACAATCCTTTCAAAAAAGAAGGATTTGTTGAATCATCTATTCTTAATACTAAAAAAGTATTTCTTAAAAATGAACTTGTTAATTTATTAAATAATCTTCCAAATACTAAAGGATTTAATATTTCTAAAAAACACATTAATGTTGATAGCAAAATAAAAAAAATATATATTTGTTATGAATCTGATGATTCAAATAATCCTATTATATTATGTAGAGTATTAACAGCTATAAAAGAATGCTCATTTTAATTATAATCTTTTTAGTAACCATTTATTTAAACTTAACATTTGATCCTTAATTCCAGTGTGCATTTCATGATCTGAGTTTTGTGATAAAAATGTTATATATTTTTTATTATATTTATCATATGATGTTTTTGATACATTATAAGAAATTGTATCGTCTTTTTTTCCATGTATTACCCATATAAATTGTGGTATTTTTATATAATTAAAAGTATAATTCACTATATGACCTTTGAATCCTATTATTCCACCTAATTTTTCCGGAAAAGTAATTCCAGCGTCTAATGCCTGACAACATCCCTGACTATATCCACCAACAAAAATTTTTGTAGTATCATTATTATGATATGTTTTTTCTTTTAAAATAAGCTTATGAATTCTATTTCTACTTTTAATTAAATCAGCTTCATTTATTTCTTCTTCTGTTTTTATATTTGATGTGAAATAATCATACCATGCAGCATCTTTTTCTCCATCAAAACATGTTATTTTTTTTTTATATGCCTGAGGAAAAATATATTTAAATTTAATATTTTCTGGTAATATCTTATCTATTTTATTTGAATAATATATCATATCTTTAGCTTCCATGCTAAAACCATGTAAAAATATTAATGAATGAGTATATTTTTTCATTTTATATTATATATTTTTTTTAATTTGAAATAATTTTTTAAATTAATAAAAAAAAAATGTCTAAAATTATGAATATTCCAGAAGATTATTATTGTCCAATTTCAGGTGAATTAATGATAAATCCATATTTAGCAAAAGATAGTCATTCATATGAATATGATTCTATAGTAAGGTGGTTGGAAACAAAATCAATCTCACCAATGACGCGAGAACCAATGACAAAAAATGATTTAATAAAAAATTTAGAACTAAAAAATAGAATTGATGAAATAAGAAATTCTGTAACACAACAACAAATGTTTATAAAATCAAAAGTTTATTATGAAGAAAATAAAAAATTTATTAATAATTTAGATAAAATAAAAATTAAATCATCATATAAAGATAATTATCTTATTATTAAATCATTTGTTCCTAATGTTGAAGAAAGACCACCTGTTGATATTGTTCTTTGTTTAGATACTTCAGGTTCTATGGGAGCGGATGCGCCGATAAAAGGAAATGATGGTTCATCTACAAGTTATGGTATAAATGTTTTGTCTTTAACAATTTCAGCTGCAAAAACTATTTTAAAAACTTTAAATAGTAAAGATAATATTAGTATAGTAACATATTCATGCAATGCGAAAATTTTATTTACAGATATAGCTTGCACAGATCAAAATAAGAATACAATAGAATCTGAGTTAGATAATTTAAAACCATCTGGAATGACAAATATGTGGGATGGTATAAAAAAATCACTAGATATTCTTAAAAATAATTCACCAAAAGATAAACTGAAAGTTATTAAATTATTCACAGATGGATTGCCTAGTAGTGAACCAAATCGTGGTTATGGTTCAGAAATAGAAAGATATTTTAAAACAAATGATTTTAAATGCATGATTAATTGTTATGGATTTGGTTATTCACTTAAATCAGATATTCTAAATGATATTTCGAATGTTTCTGGAGGTGATGGATTTTCATATATTCCTGATTCTTCACTATTAGGTAATATGTTTATTCACGGTATTACGAATTTCTTTACAACTTCTATTACATATATCCAATGTAAAATTATATATATAGATGGAACACATGATATTTTTGAAATAAATTCATTAAAATTTGGTCAAACAAAACATAATATATTTGAATCAGTTAAAAATATATCACATATTGAAATGAATATTAATAATAATAATATAAGAATAGAATTATCTGATATTTCAGATGATGAATTTAATGAACAAATTTATAGATATAAAGCATTTAATTGCATTGAAAATTGTATAAAATTTAAAAAATATAATGATGAAAGATTTAAAACAGAAATAGATAATTTAATTTTAGATATATCATTTAATAAAGAAATAAAAGATAATGAATATATACAAAATATATTATTTGATTTAGAAGGTCAAGTTAAAGAAGCATTAAATATGACTAGTCAAGGAGAAAAGGAAGATTGGTTTACAAAATGGGGTATTCATTACCTTCGTTCTTTGAAAAAAGCATATGAAAATGAAATTTGTAATAATTTTAAAGATAAAGGTGTAAGCAATTTTACTGGAGAATTATTTGAAAAAATTAGAGATGAAGTATCTGATATATTTGATAATATGCCTCCTCCAAAAAGAGAAATAAATTCCGGAATGCACGGTGGATTCCAATCTTCTGGAGCAACTTTTAGTTCTTTACCTACAATGGCTAGTTATAATGTTCCTAGTGGCGGATGTTGCGCAAAAGGAAGCCGAATTCGAATGGAAGATAATTCATTTAAAAAAGTTGAAAATCTAAAAAAGGGTGATGAAGTAATTACTGTTGATATTCGTAATGGAATTCAATATTTTCAATCGGGTATTATTGAATGTGTAATAGTTACAAAATGTGAAAATAATGTAGAAAATATGGTAACATTATATGGAAATGATGATATTAAACTAAATATTACTCCTTATCATCCTATTATTGGATTTAATTCAAATAGCACATGGAATTTTCCTATTAATATGAATCAACCTAAAATTATTGATTGTGAAGAAATATATACATTTATAATTAATAACAGACAATCCGTTTTAGTAGAAGATTTTATATTTGCAACTTTTGGACATAATTTAAAAGAAGATATTATATATCATAAATATCTAGGTTCTGAAAAAGTAATAGATGATTTAAAAAATATAATTGGATATGATAAAGGTAACATAATATTAACAAAAGATATGTTTAAAAGAAATATTAATGGAGATATTAATTTTATTGGAACACATTTTAAGTTAAATTTTATTAATAATTTGTATTATGCAAATCTTTAGTTCAATTTTAATTTATTTCATCAATTATTTTAATTTATATCTTAATTATCTTTTATATTTTATAAATTTTTTTTATCTTTATTTTATTGTTATTTTTATAAAAAAAAAATATTGATTAATATAAAAGTGATGAGTGAAAGTTTATACAAAATCACTAGAAAAGATTCTACAAATAAGAATATGATTAATAATCCTAATACAACTACAGTAAAAAATTTAGATTTTACAAGGCAATTTAAAAATTCTTATTTACCCGAAAATTTATCAAATGAAGATATTTTAAAAATTAAAGAAAAAACAGATTCATTCCGAATTCCCCCCTCAAATCAAAATAAATGTTTTGATCCAAATCAAACATCCGTTAAAGAAATGTGTCCTTTACCAGGAGATCCTGGTGTAGATTGCAGTCCAAATGAATCACCTATAAGATTTGTTAATATTATTCCTGGGAAAAAATATAAAATATCAGAAAATCTTTATGAAACAGTTGACGATTATATGAAAAAACTTATTGAAACAGAAACAGATAAACAAGAAGATAAATCAAAACTTTATGAACCTACAAAAAATGATTATTTAAATTATGCTAGAAAAAGAGGTTATGCAGAATCTAAAATTGATGAATGGATATATGAAGGAAAACCAAAAAATTTTAGATTACCTGACAAACAATATATAAAAAAAATAAGAGATGGATTACAAGAAGATGAAAAAGTAGAATCTAATTTTAAAGACCTTCTTCAAGAAGATTTTTTTGTAAAATGTAATGAAACATCTGAAATGCCTTCGCAGGAGATTAGAGAACCTAAATCAGGCGATTGCTTTATTGCTTTGCAAGAAGGAAAAGGTCATCTATTAGTTTTAGATATGGAAAGTAATAAAAGATGTTCTACAAAAATGAGTGAAATATTAAATGCAAAGTTTTTTAATAAACATGTTAAAGAAATATGTGTTGGTGAAAGAGATTGTTACAATAAATCAACAGAATCGTGCTCATCACCTTGTGAAATTAAAAATCAATTTCATTTTCATAATTTTAATGTTAATGAAATACAAAAATTTATAAATGTAATTTTTGAATTAGATCATTTAAAATATATGTATTGGGTAATTTTAACAATTCAAAAAAATAAAAATAAATCTAATAAACCAATTTTTGATAAAATCAATGAAAAAACTGACGATATAACTGAAAAATTAAAATTAGGTAATGAATTATTTAATGATTATTTACATTCTAATAAAAATGGTAAATCTATTATGTCTGAAGAATGGAACGGCGATGATGATAATAAAATATTATACAGTGAAGCATCTTGTTCATCCATAAATGTTCAAGCAATGAATGAAGGTAAAGTATACAAAATAGTTGATTTAGGTACAAATACTAATTGGGAAGAATTATCTGATGGAATACATGAAAAAATTATTTCATTAAATAAAATTGATGATGTAAAATTAGGAGAATTAAAAAAATTATTACACGACCATGAAGAAAGTCCAGACGACCAAAAACAACGTGAAAAAGGTGAACTCAATGCAAAAATAGAAAATATGATTAAGGAGAACACAAATGAAGAACATTTAAATTATTTAAATATATTAAAAGATTTAAATCATAATAAATATATATTAAAAAAAAATTTTGAAAGGAATTTAAAATCATATTATGATGTATTAATTAAATTTGATGAATTTAAAGAAACAGAACCTCCAGATGAAATTGAAGATGATTTTAAATATATCAAAATTAAAGATTTAAATAATTTTATAAAAAATGAAGAATTAAGTCATCAAAAATCAAGAACAATCGGTAAATGGTCAAACTCTGAAACCGATGATACATTCTTTAAAGTAGGAACTCAAGTAGATTTTAGTAAAGTCAAACTAAATAACGATTTATCTAATAATCATTTTAAAAAAAATTTTCAAGCTACAATTAAAGAAATTATAGGTGATAAATATTTTTTAGATAATTTCGTAGAAAAAGATAAAGAATTATCTCAATACATTAATTCTTGGAACAATGCTGATAAAGATAAAAATGGACAATTAGATTTTAATGAATTTTTAATTTGGTCTCAAAAACCGAAAGTCAGAGAAAAGTATTTTCAGGAAGATATAGAGTTAAAAGGTGATGAAATGAACCGCTCCGATGAACTAATTAAGCAGGGAGAAATCGACGAAGATAAACAAAAATATGTTAAATGGTTTGTAAAAATTGATCAAGATGGTAGCAATTCTATTAGTTACGATGAATTTTCAAAATTTATTTTTAGGGAATCTATTAAACTCTTTGAACAGCATGAGTTTTCCGAAAAAGATTTGAAAAAAATAATACCTGCTGAAGGTGATATATTTATGGCAAATGGAATAGGTTACGGAGATGGTAGAGTTACTATATTAGATTGTGCTGATAAATTTGATACTTTAGAAGAAAAAAGAAAATTTATAGAAAATGAAGCTAACCGTCCAGCTTGTCGTAATGATGTAAATTGTATTTACAAAAAAAAATATGATTTTACACCAAAATATAAAAATATGTCATCTAAAATAACTAATTTAACAAGAGAAGGAATCATAAAAGAATTAACAAATGAAGAAAACATTCTTTTTTTAAAATATTATTTAACAGAATTAGTTAGAGTTGAAAATTATATTGAAAATAATATAATTTTGAATAATGGAAATTATTTAGATGCATCGCCATATTCAAATACACAAAATTTGGAAGAAAAAAATTTGGATATAAAATTTGAAATTGAAGGTGGAGGAGATGATGATCAAGAAAGAGAAAACGAAGAATTTAGAAATAGTAAATTAATAAAACCATCAGTTACAGAACAAGAAGAAAATCTAAAAAATAGAACAAATATTATTAAATTTCTTGATTTTAAAATAAAATTGTTAGAAAAAGTTATTTCTAATGAAGAAGGTAATACTATTAAAAATTTGGAATATTTTAATAATTTTATAATAAAATATAGAAAAATTGAATTGTTCAACCCAGATGTAACAGGAAATAATCCAACTGTAAAAGAATTGTTACGGAATTATTTCAGAGAAATTTTAAAATCAGGAATACAAAAAGATAAAAATAACATATTGGAATTAAAAAATAATGAAGATTATAATTATTATTTTAAAATAATAAATTTTGATGAGTTTACTTTTGATAATTTAATTAGTAAATATACATCATCTTCATTAAACTCAGAAGATCCAATAGGTATAATTACTGATAAAAATAAAATAAAAGAGTTAGCATCTTTTACTAATAAAATAGTATATTTAAAAGATTCAAAAAAAAATTTAATAGATTTTTTGTCTGAATTAAAAAAACAACAAAATGAAGCTATAAAATTTAAATATTCTGCCGTTGGAACAGATGAAGAAATAAGAAAGTTTAATGATGAAATTGAAATTAAGTTTGAATTATTAAAGATAATGATAGATAAATCACAAAGAAAATTGAAAGAAACAATAGATAATTCTAAATTATCTGTAGAAAATTTTCCATTATTTTTAGAAGATTTTAATGGTGAATATTCTATTGTTCAATTTGAAGGAGAAAAAAGACATTCAAATACATTTTTAGAAAATAAACAGGAATGGTTATCAGAATATTCTAGAAAATTATATAGACAATCAAATAGAGAAGATATTAATGAAAAAGAAAAAGATAATAATGATTTAAAAATTAAATTAATAAAATCTATTTATGATAGTCATGCTTATAATATAGGTGATGAAATTCAAATTAAAGATGATGAAAATAAATGGATTGTAATTGAACCGTTTACTTATTTTAAAGAAAGAGATGAAAAAACACAAACATTAACAAATAAACAAAAATTATTAGTAAGAAAAGTTGGAGAACAAGAACAGAAATATATTAATATTGATAACATTGATAACATATCAGGTGGTGGAGAATCTGATTATAAAACAACTCCAAAAATAACTAATAAAGGGGACATAAATAATTCATTTTTAGAAAAAAAAGATATTAACAAATGGAATATTTATGATATTGATAATTTTATTAATATACTATACAATTCAAGGCCTAATAATATGAGTGATTTATTTATAAATAAAAATTTTAATGAAGATTTAGATGAAGAGGAATTAGAAGAATCAAAAAATTTCAATCTTTATCCTTATTTTAAAAAAACAAATTTTTATACTAAAAGAAAAGAAAACGATTTTAAAATTAATGTATACAAAGGTAAATACTACATATCTTCTGATAAGACAAATGATATAAATTATTTAAAAAATATTTGGTCAACGAACTTTAGAAAAAGATTTTATGATAATATGGAAAGTAATAAAGGAATTATTAGTGAATTAAAAAAACTTCTAGATAAGTTTACTATAAATTTAAATTTAGAGCAGGAATATATTCTAAATAACACTGAGATTCAAATAAACAAAATACAAATAGAAAATTTAGAAAAAATAAAATTTCATAGTAATGAAAATACTCCCTTCAATTACAATTTAAAAAGTAACCTTTGGGATGAAACAAAACTTTTTGAAAAAGTTTATGATATAGATGATGATCAAATAAAAAACCATATAAGTGGTAATATTAATTTTGAGAATAATGTTGTATTTAACAAAGATAAATTTACTCCGAAAAGAGAACTTAAAATAACAATTAATGATGCTGAAGTTGATTATAATATAAAATATGATTATGATAATAGTAATTACATTTTTAATGAAATGTCTTTTTCTATTGTAGGAGGCGAAGATTTAATGGGAAATTGGAAATATGAACCCTCTGCTGATGAAGCAACGGTTGAAGGGAGTGATTCTACTCCCAGCGATTCTACCGCAACTGAAAGCCAAGCTAAATTAAAAATTAAATTTAATGATGTGGATTTAAATTTTATAAAATGTAATGAAGGTGAAAATTGTATAATAATAAAAAAAGAAAAAGATGAAGATGAAGAAGACTCCATTAAATATATTATAGAAAAAAGCGAATTATTTAAATTTGATAAACAAGTAGAAATATATAAAGATGAACAAAAAATTTCATTAAACATAATTGAATCTTTATTAAATTTTAAAAATAATGATGACATTACTTCATTATTTATTATTAAAAATTTAATAGAAGATTCGTTTGATTTAAATAAATATGTAAAAGATAAAGATGGTAAATTTTTTAATGAAAAATTTCAAGAAATAATAAAATCATATCCAGAAATTAATAATAAAGAAAAAAATAATGATTTTAAATATAGAACTATAGATGGTTATGATAATGATAATTTATCTTGGTATCATTGGATTAACGATAAAGGTGTTCATTTATATAGAATAAATACAAATGAATTATTTAATGATGACTTTGGTTCAATTAATACCGAATGGAAAGATATTACTGAATTAATAAAAAAAACAATTATTATTTTTGAAGAAAAAATAAAATATTTATTTGATACAATAAATTATACGAATATTTCTAATTTTAAAAGTAAAATCAAAAATTTAGATAAAAAAAATTTAAATAATATAATAATTGATTCTTTGAAATCATTTGAATTATCAGGGGGTGGACTAACTCCATATGAGTCACAAAAAGAATACAATAACCCTTATTTTAAAATAGATAAACGCACTGGTAAAAAACAACGAGCTTTTGTTGATAAACGCACTGGCAAAAAACAACGAGTATTGGTAGACAAACGAACTGGCAAAAAACAACGAG
>MDSZ01194146.1_pt1 | contig 14099 bp, 13 predicted proteins | sample 811201 | NCBI WGS metagenome assembly MDSZ01 (sample SAMN05326647, study PRJNA326480) | marine metagenome | isolation source: seawater | place: Indian Ocean: North | collected 2010
AAAAACCGCGTCTTGACTATCTATTAAATAAATTTTATTTTTTTTTATCATTATATTTGAAATGTGAAAATCTCTATGAACGAAAACTTTTTTTTTTAACTTTAAACTTAATATTAGATTTTTGACAATCTTAATATATAATTTCTTTGACTCAGATATTTTTTTTTTAATTATTTTTGGCATATACCAGTCTGAAAATAATTTTGCCTCTCTAAGCAACTCATTGTTTGAGTAATTTTTAATAGTGTATTTTGTTTTTAAGAAAGTATTGATGGATCTTTTTCTTACTGATTTAAATTTTTTTAAAATTTCAAATAATTTAATGTAATTATTAATCTTGTATTTTTTAAATTTTTTAAGTCCTGTATGTTCTCCGAGATCTTCTATTACAATATAATTGTTTTTATATTTCTCAGAAATTAATCTAGGTGTCAAAATTTTATTTTTTTTAAGAAGATCATTTATAGCCGCATATATTAATAAATTTTTTTTTTTTCTCTTTTTGCATAGACAATAATTGAATTATTTTTTTTGTCCCTATAAAACTTTCTATGCGAGGCATCGCCAGTTAGTTTCAAAATATTTTTAAAATTCATCAATTATATTTTTTTGGATTGTGGAGATTGTTACGGATCTTTTGTCAAAATCATTTTCATATTTAAAATTAAGCTTTATAAAATTTTTTAAATTTTTAGAGATTATTTCTGGCCATTCAATTAATGTAATGTTGTTTTCTAAACCTTCATATATTCCAAGGTTTTCTATTTCTCTAGTATCCTGTAATCTATATAGATCATAATGAAGAATATTTAAGTTTTTAATTTTATATTCATTTAAGATATTAAAAGTTGGACTTGATACTTCTGTAATGTTTTCATTGTATTTATTTTGAAGATTGTTAATTAAATATTTAATAAATGTAGTTTTCCCTACACCTAAATCGCCAAACAAACAAACTAGGTCTCCAGGTTTTAAAAATTCTGAAAACCGCTCAGACACTGTTTTTGTATTTATTTCTGATGAAATATCTAATTTCTTAAAATTAGTACCGATATGCATCGGGTTTGTAAGGCCCCTCTTGTTTAACGCTAATATAATCTGCTTGATCTTTTGATAATTTTGTTAACTTTGCTCCAACCTTTTCTAAATGAAGCATAGCAACTTTTTCATCTAAATGTTTTGGTAATACGTAAACTTTTTTCTCATATTTATCGGAATTGTTCCATAATTCTATTTGAGCAGTTACCTGATTAGTAAATGATGCGCTCATTACAAAACTTGGATGACCTGTTGCACAACCTAAATTAACCAATCTACCTTCAGCTAGTAATATTATTCTTTTATTACTTGGCAATGTAATCTCATGAACTTGCGGTTTGATCTCATCCCATTTATAATTTTTTAATGCATCAACTTGTATTTCATTATCAAAGTGACCAATGTTGCACAAGATTGCTCTATCTTTCATTTCTCTCATATGATCTGCTGTAACAATATCTTTGTTACCAGTTGCAGTAACTACAATATCCGCTTGACCAATCATATCGTCCATAGTAACAACTTCATAACCCTCCATTGCAGCTTGAAGTGCACAAATAGGGTCTGTTTCAGTGACCATTACTCTTGCACCAGATTGTCTTAGTGAAGCAGCACTACCCTTACCTACGTCACCAAAACCAGCTACTATGGCAACTTTACCTGACATCATAACATCTGTTGCTCTTTTAATTCCGTCTACTAAACTTTCTCTACAACCATAAAGGTTATCAAATTTTGATTTTGTTACTGAGTCGTTAACGTTAATTGCAGGCACTAAAAGTGTACCTTCATGTTCCATTTTTTTTAGTGCTAATACTCCAGTTGTTGTCTCCTCTGATAAACCTTTAATGTCTTTCATTAATTCTTTATAATCTTTATGCATTAAAGCAGTCAAATCACCACCGTCATCTAAAATCATATTAGGCTTCCAATCTTTTCTACCTTCGATAGTTTGTCTAACACACCACCAATATTCCTCTTCTGTTTCACCTTTCCAAGCAAATACTGGAATACCAGCCTTAGCGACAGCAGCTGCGGCATGATCTTGAGTTGAGAATATATTACAAGAAGACCATCTAACCTCTGCTCCAAGTTCTACTAATGTTTCAATTAATACCGCAGTTTGAATTGTCATATGGAGGCATCCTACTATTCTTGCACCTTTTAGAGGATGTTTGCCTTTGTATTCTTTTCTTAGTGCCATTAATCCTGGCATTTCAGTTTCAGCTAAAGAAATCTCTTTTCTCCCAAATTCAGCTTCGTTAATATCTTTTACTTTGTAATCAGTCATGAGCGAGGCTTTTAACAACTTTATATTAATTAATCAACTTAAGAATCCGCCTTAGGAAAAATAATCTCAATATTTGCTCCTTTATTAGTATTGTTTCTAGCTGAAATTGTCCCACGGTGTATTTCTACAAGATTTTTTACAATATTTAGTCCCAGACCTGAATGTTCTCCAAATTTATCTGGTCTATTGCTATAAAATCTCTTAAAAATCTTATCTGTATCTACTTCTTTAAATCCGCTTCCCTCATCAATAACATTTAATTTTATTTTCCCATTATCTTCGGATTTTAAAAAAATATGTATTTGCTTATTGTCGTCACTAAATGATACAGAGTTATCTAAAAGATTTGCAATAATCTGTTCAATTCTATTTTCTATACCCAGGATCTCATAACTACCAGTACCATTAGATATTAGCTTTACTGATATACCTCTTTTTGAATTATAGATATTATTAAAATCATCAACAACTGAGCCTAAAATATTTTTTAAATTAATTTTTTTCATTTTTTCTGATGATATTGCTACTTCATCCTTCAATATTTGTGAATAATCAGTTATCAATCGTTCAATTCTTTGCACATCATGTGATACAATCTTTATTAATTTCCTTTTTTGCTCCTTATCATCAGTCTCTGAGATAATTTCAGAGGCACTTTTCAATGAAGCTAATGGGTTTCTAATTTCGTGGACAAGATCTCTAGAAAAATTCTCAGCAGTATTTATTCTTTTTTGTAATTCATTAGTCATTTCGTCCATTGACTTTGTCAAAATTCCTAATTCATCTTTTCTTTTTTTATACACATCAATATTTATATCTTCCTTGCTTTTATCTTTAATAATTTCTGTGTAATGAACCAAATTTTTAATAGGTTTTAGAAAATATCTGTTAAGGACATATGAGAAAATTAAAATTACTAAAGCGATAATAGCTGCAGTACGCAAAACAAAATTTTTTCTTTCATTTATTGCAAAATTTATGTCATTTGCCATCTCTACGATTGCTATATATCCCACATCATTCTTATCAATAATAATATTCTTAACTGAGACTAATAAAAATTGATCATTGACATCATGTGTAAATGTAAATGGATTATTAAGATTTTTTAATTTTGAATAAGCTAGAAGTTTTTCTTTTAAAAAACTTCTGGCACCTAAAACATTTTTGTTTTGTTCGTCAGAAATATCCTCACTATTTTTAAGTATATCCGTCTCAATAATTTCAAAATTTCTTGAGAAAGATCTAGGATCTAAATCAAGAGTATCGGTGTCTGAAATGATATTAAAACCCTTGTCATAAATAATTACCCTGTCTATTGTCTGGAATAAAAACTTCGTAGAAAATAGAAACTTTCTAATATCTTCTTGAATAAAGTTTATTTTTAATCTTTGGATATGATTAATTGTATTATTAATAATTTTATTATGATTATATGATTTATCCTTAATCAAACTTGGTTGAATATTGTTAATATAAATAAATGTAAATATACTTATTATTGAAAAAAAAATTAAATTAATAAATAAAAATTTTTTTAATATAGAAAAGTTTTTTAAAATGTTACTTAACATTAACTAACGTTCCACCTATAGCCGCTTCCATATCTTGTTTCAATGGCAGCAAAACTACTATCAACTTTTTTAAATTTTTTTCTAATTCTTTTTACATGACTATCTATTGTTCTATCCTCAATATCTGTGTCCTCTCTGTAAGCAATATCCATTAGTTGTGCTCTTTCTTTAATAATTCCAGGTCTTTTGGCAAGTTCTTTTACTATTAAAAATTCAGTAGTTGTTAATTTATCAGGAAGTTGCTTACCATTCCATTCACACTCCAATTGAGATGGGTCTAACTTTAATTTTCCGTGGGAGATGATATTTTTTGAATCCTCTATATTATTATCTTTTTTTCTTAATTGAACTCTAATTCGCTCAATCAATACCTTTATAGAGAAACCCCCAGATTTTTTAACAAAATCATCAGCACCAAGTTTTAATCCAAGTAACTCATCAACCTCTTCATCTTTAGAAGTTAAAAAAATCACCGGCATTGAAGTTTTTTTTCTAAGTTTTTTTAATAACTCCTCCCCGTCCATTTTCGGCATTTTAATGTCTATAATTGCTAAATCAGGTGGCATTCTGGTTAAACCAATAAGAGCACTTTCGCCATCTAGATAAGTTTGAACTTTATATCCCTCTTTTTCCAACGCAATACTGATACTTGTCAAAATATTTCTATCATCATCTACTAAAGCTATTGTTTGTGTCATTGTTATAATTAAAAATACTAAATTGTTCTAATTTGGGCAATACCTAGAAACTCCTAATGTAATAATCCCCAGTTTTCACCGTAATTTATATCAACAGATAATGGAATAGAGAAAGAGTGAAGATCACTATTTTTGACACTAGTCATTTCATTTTTTATCATTTCACTTACTAACTTTAACTGATTTTGAGATACTTCAAATATTAATTCATCATGAATTTGTAAAATCATTTTTGTTTTTTTAAATTTTTTGTCTAGTAACTTTTCGTTAATTCTAATCATTGCTAGTCTCATTATTTCAGATGCTGAGCCTTGAATTGGAGCGTTAATAGCAGCTCTCTCTTGAAAATTTCTAACATTAAAATTTTTATCATTAATACCAGTTATATGCGTTCTTCTTCCAAATATATTACTAACATAGCCACTTTTTCTGCAGAATTTAATAGTTGATGACATATATTCTTTAATTTCTGGAAATTTGGCAAAATAACTCGATAAAAATTCTGCAGCTTCGTTATTCGAAACATTAATTTGCTTCGCCAAACCATATTGTGAAATACCATAGATTATTCCAAAATTTATTGCTTTAGCTTTTCTTCGCATTTCGCTAGTAACTTTTTTTATATCAGTATTAAATATTTGGCTAGCTGTAAGAGAATGAATATCCTCATTATTTGTAAAAGCTTTTTTTAATTCTTTAACATCAGCAAGGTCAGATAATATCCTCATCTCTATTTGATTATAATCTGCTGAGATTAATACTTTACCTTCTTCAGCAACAAAAGCTTTCCTTATATCTTTTCCATCTTCAGTTTTAATTGGTATATTTTGGAGATTTGGATCACTCGATGCTAATCTTCCAGTGGTAGTCGCAGCCAACAAAAAAGATGTGTGAACTCTTTTTGTATTTAAATTAAGATGCTCTGGCAGAGAGTCTGAATATGTATTTTTTAATTTAGTTAATTGACGCCACTCTAAAACAAGCTTAGGTAATTCAAAACCTTTAAAAGCTAAATCCTCTAAAACACTCGCACTTGTGGCAAAGCTACCTTTCTTAGTTTTTTTAGTAGTCGCAATTTTTAGATCATTATACATTATCTCACCCAATTGTTTGGTTGATCCTATTTTGAATTCTTTTTTTGAAAGCTTAAAAATTTCTCTTTCTAGAATTTGTATTTTTTTTTCAAATTTATTTGATAGTTTTTTGAGAAACTTCTCATCTATTTTAATTCCATTGATTTCCATCATAGCTAATATTTTTATTAGAGGTTTTTCAAAAATTTCATAAATATTTGTTAGTTTTTCATTTTTTAGATTTTTTGCTAAAACTTTATAAAGTCGATAAGTAATATCTGCATCTTCAGCTGAATAATCTTTTGCAAGTTTTATCTCAACCTCACTAAAATTTATTTGTTTTTTACCTGATCCGACAAGTTCTTTAAATGATATTGGTGAATGATTTAAATGAATTTTTGATAGCGTATCCATATTATGACGATTTTTTCCTGCATCTAAAACATATGACATTAACATTGTGTCCTCTAAACTATTCATTTCTATTCCTCTTTTGTACAAAATTATAAAATCAAATTTAATATTTTGGCCAATTTTTTTTATACTTTGATCCTCCAAAACAGGCTTTAGAATTCTTAAAATACTTTTTTCTTCTAGATTTTTATAATTTTTGTGACCAACAGGTATATAGCACGCATGACCGGTTTTAGTTGATAGAGAAATGCCTACTAGATTTGCCTGATGAGGGTCAAGTGAAGTAGTCTCTGTATCAATACAAATTTCACCCTTTTCCTCTGCTTCCTTGATGTAACTGTTTAGATCTTCAATTTTCCTAATCAGAAAATAATTTTTATGAGATATTTTAATTTCTTTTTTGCCATCATGTAAGTTATTTTTATCTGCGAATGAGTTCTCCCCATATGCAGAAATCGCTGAACTTAAAAGCCTATTAAATTCCATATCTCTTAAAAAGGAATAAAGTTTTTGTTTATCTATCTCTTTTAAAATAAAGTCTTCAATTTTATCTTTAACTGGTACATCTTTTTTTAAAGTTACAAGCTGTTTACTAATTAAAGCCTTATCTTTATTTTCAATTAATGTTTCTCGTCTTTTGTTTTGCTTTATTTTATTTGTGTTTTTTAATAAATTTTCAAGTGTTCCGTATTTATTAATCAATTCTGCAGCTGTTTTGATACCTATGCCTGGTACTCCCGGAACATTATCACTACTATCGCCTGCTAAAGACTGAACATCAACAACACTTTTTGCGTTAACTCCAAATTTTTGTTTTATATCCTCCTCGTTAATAAATTTATTTTTCATAGGATCGTAAATACGGATATTTGGACTATATAATTGCATCAAATCTTTATCGGAAGAAATTATCGTGACTTTGCCACCATGTTTTATTATTTGTTGAGAATAAGTGGCAATTAAATCATCTGCCTCATAATTTAAAAGTTCTATAGATGGTAAATTAAAAGCTAAGACTGATTTTCTAATATATTCAAATTGTGGAATTAAATCCTCTGGAGCATCAGATCTATTTCCTTTGTAATCAGCATAGATTTCATTTCTAAAATTTTTTCTAGCCGAGTCGAAAATTACAGCAAAATGTGTAGGTCTATTTTTATTTTCATTAGATTTTGAATCCTCTAATAATTTGAACAGCATATTACAAAAACCATTAACCGCGCCAGTTGGTAAGCCATCACTTTTACGAGTCAGTGGCGGCAAAGCATAATAAGCTCTAAATATATATCCAGATCCATCGATTAAATAAAAATGATCATTTTTTTTTATTTTATTCATTTTATTTATTTTATCTTAATAATTCCTAATGTTATAAATTTAAATTCTTTATGGAAAAAAAAAATATTCTTTCGGTTAAAAATTTAAGGAAAATTTATAAAAAAAACAGTACTGAGCAAATTCATGCAATCAAAAATTTAAACTTAGAGGTGAAAGAGGGCGAAATTTTTGGGTTGTTAGGGCCTAATGGAGCCGGCAAAAGTACTTTTATAAATATACTGGCTGGACTTGTATTAAAAACATCGGGAATAGTAAATGTATGGGGTTTTGATATTGATAGAAATCCAAGACAAGTTAGGGCATCAATTGGAATAGTTCCACAAGAAGTAAACCTAGATCCATTTTTTAATCCGAGAAAACTTTTGGAATTACAAGCCGGCCTATATGGTGTAAAAAAAAAAGATAGAATTACAGATACAATATTAAAAATGGTATCTTTAGACAATCAAGCTGAAAGCTATTCGAGAGGTCTATCTGGTGGGATGAAAAGAAGATTGATGATTGCAAAAGCATTAGTTCATCAGCCACCAATAATCATTCTAGATGAACCAACAGCAGGAGTTGATGTTGAGCTTAGAAAAAATCTTTGGGAAAATATTAAGATATTAAATAAGAATGGTGTGAGTATTATATTGACTACACATTATTTAAATGAAGCACAAGAGATGTGTGATCGAATTGCTATTATAGATAAAGGAGAATTAGTAGCCTTAGATACTACAAAAAATTTAATAAGCAGAATTCAAAGAAAGAAAATAATCTTAACATTAAATAAAAATCTTTTAATTACAGATGGTGAGCTTGATTCTTTTAAGGTTTTATCAAATATTTCTAATGAATTAATTTTTACATATGAAAAAAGCAAATTAAATATTGATCAAATTATTAGCTATATAAATAAAAAAAATGTTAAAATTCTAGATATGTCTACAGATGATGGTGATTTGGAAGATGTATTTGTTACATTAACAAATAACTAGTAATTTTAACATTATAATATATTATATGTTTATGGAGCTAGTTAAGATATTTAAACAAAGTCAAATATTAAGATACGGTTTATATATTTTAATTGGGTCAATATTATTAATAATTTCTGCGAAAATTAAAATTCCTTTTTATCCTGTGCCGATGACAATGCAAACTTTTGTTGTATTATTTTTAGGAATTTTATTGGGACCAATACTAGGTACGTCAACAGTAATATTATATTTATTTGAGGGCTTGTTAGGCTTGCCTGTTTTTTCAAACTCACCTGAAAAAGGAGTAGGGTTGGTATACTTTACAGGGCCTACAATGGGGTATTTAATAGGATTTATTTTTGCGTCTTTTTTTGCTGGAAAAATACATTACAAGGATGGATACTTAATAATTTTAACTAAATTAATTTTTGCAGTGTCTATAATATATATTTTAGGTATCATTTGGCTTGGAAATTTAATTGGTTGGGACAAACCAATTTTTGAATTTGGCGCAAAACCATTTTTATTAGCTGAAGCGTTTAAAATATTATTATTAGTATTAATATCTAAAAATTTAATAAAATTGAGAGCTATTATCTAGGAGATCTTTTAGAAAGTATTCTTTGAAGTGTTCTTCTATGCATTTTTAATCTTCTTGCAGTTTCTGATACATTTCTGTTACATAACTCAAAAACTCTGTGTATATGTTCCCACTTCACTCTATCAGCAGACATAGGGTTTTCTGGTGGTTCAGCTTTTTTATTTGGATCAGCTAACAAAGCTTTTTCTACATCATCAGCATCCGCAGGCTTAGCCATATAATCTATGGCACCTTGTTTAATAGCAGATACGGCTGTTGGTATATTACCATATCCTGTAAGCATAACTATACGACTATTTTCGTTTGAACTTTGAATCTCTTTTACGACCTCAAGGCCATTCCCGTCGTTTAGCCTTAGGTCAACTACAGCAAAGGCTGGTTTTTTTATCTTTACTGCATCTATACCTTTTTTTACCCCTTCGGCTTGTATGACTTCAAAACCTTTTTTTTCCATAGCTCTTGCTAATCTCTCTCTAAAAGGGTTATCATCATCTACTAAAAGCAAGGATTTATCTGCAAAATCTGTAATTTTTTTGATCCCAATAGTTGTATTCATTAAATTTATATGGATATGAATAAAATAATTTCAATAGTATTATTTGCTTTACATTAGCCAAAATATCCCATAATCCAGCAAAATATATAAATTTGCATATCAGATATGCAGGTTTTTTTTGTTAGATTTTTTTTTAGGAGCTAATTATGAAAAAATTTAAATCAGTTGAGAACTTAATTGATCAGCTGAAACCAAATGATCCGGTTTACTGTGTTAGGAAGCAGCCTATAATTAAAGCTTCTAATTTTTTTCAAAAAAATTTTCCAGGCAAAATATTATATGCTGTAAAAACTAATCCCAATCCATTTATACTAGATACCATCATAAAAAGTGGAATAAATCAGTTTGATGTTGCCTCGGTAAGAGAAATCAAGGCAGTTAGAAAATTAGATGAAAATGTTAAATGCTCTTATATGCATACCGTAAAAAGCAGAGAAAATATCAAAGAAGCTTATTTTAATCATGGAGTAAAAACATTTGCATTAGATTCAAAAGATGAGTTGATGAAAATAATTGAAAGCACTAATTATGCTGAAGATTTAGAATTATTTGTAAGAGTTTCAGTTTCCAATGAACATGCAGAAATTGATCTTTCTAAAAAATTTGGTGCACTAACATCTGAAGCCATAGGTCTATTTAGGTTAACTAAACAATATTCAAAAAAGATTGGAATAAGTTTTCATGTTGGTTCACAATGTATGCATCCAATTTCATACGCAAAAGGTATCGAGGAAATAGGTAAAGTTATAAAAAAAACAAAAATATTACCCGATATTATAAATGTCGGTGGTGGATTTCCAACAATTTATCCAGACTTAGTTTCACAGCCTTTAATTAATTATTTTGAAGAAATTAAAAATAGTCTTATTAACCTAAAACTCGATAAATTACCTGAAGTTATTTGTGAACCTGGAAGAGCAATTGTAGCAGAAAGTGGATCAACATTAGTTAAAGTAATATTAAGGAAAAAACAAAAGTTATTTATTAATGATGGAACATATGGAACACTTTTTGATGCAGGTGTGCCTAATATTGTTTATCCATCAAAACTTATAACAAACGGTAGGGTAGTTTCGAAAAAAATTACTGCTTTTGATTTTTATGGTCCGACATGTGATAGTATGGATTATATGAAGGGACCTTTTCTATTACCAAATAATGTGAAAGAGGGTGATTATATAGAGCTAGGTCAACTTGGTGCATATGGTCTTACGTTTAGAACAGAATTTAATGGCTTCTATTCTGATAAAATTTATGAAGTAGAAGATGCACCAATTATGACAATGTACGACAAAGAAAATAAAGGTGAATTTCTTGTTGCTTAATGTCAGATAAAAAAAACTTAGGCCATAATAGTAAAAAAGATTTTCTTAAAAATCCTGTAGAACATATTGATATTACGTCTTTCGATTCTGGGGAAATAATTTCCTCGATGAAAAAAATGTCTTTTGTTTCTAGGGAAATTGGAAATGCTGCGGATATATACAATCAAATGTTAAAAGATAAAGATTGTACAATATTTCTAACTTTAGCTGGATCAACGTCTGCAGCTGGGTGCATGAATATTTATAGAGATTTAGTCAAATATAATATGGTAGATGCAATTATTGCTACAGGAGCATCTATAATTGATATGGATTTTTTTGAAGCACTTGGATTTAAACATTATCAGGGATCACAATTTCAAGATGATAAAGAGTTAAGAAAAAACTATATAGATAGAATTTACGATACTTACATTGATGAAGATGAATTGCAGTTTTGTGATAAAACAATATGCGAAATAGCTGACAAATTAAAACCTAAAAGTTATACTTCTCGCGAATTTATTAAGGAAATTGGTAAGTATTTGAAATCAAACGCGAAGAAGAGAGGTTCATTAATTGAAACTGCATATAACAATAATGTTCCGATATTTTGTCCTGCATTTACTGACTCAAGTGCAGGGTTTGGGCTTGTAATGCATCAAGAAAAAAATCCTGATCAACATATTACTATTGACTCAATCCGGGAGTTTAGAGAACTAACAGAAATTAAAATTAGATCTAAAGGATCAGGTTTATTTATGGTAGGTGGTGGGGTTCCAAAAAACTTTGTTCAAGATACAGTTATTTGTGCTGAACTTCTTGGGAAAGAAGTAGATATGCACAAATATGCAATACAAATTACAGTTGCTGATTCCAGAGATGGTGCATGTAGTAGCTCTACTTTAAAAGAAGCTAGTTCCTGGGGTAAAGTTGATGTAACTAAAGAACAGATGGTGTTTGCAGAGGCTACAAGTGTTTTGCCTTTAATTGCTAGCGATGCATACCATAGAGGCGAATGGAAAAATCGTGAGAAGAAAAATTTCTCAAAATTATTTGATTAAAAAATTGAAATATTTATCAAACAAAAGTGGTTTCTTGGGTGTAGACAATAAATTTAAAATTAAAGAGAAAGCAGTAATTATTCCTTTTGGATTAGAGAAAACAGTCAGTTATGGAGGAGGTACAAAGAATGGTCCTAAAGAAATAATTAAAGCCTCCCATCAAGTTGAATTATATGACGAGGAATTTGACTTTGAGCCGTTTAGAAAAATTGGAATTAAAACAATCAGACCTTTTAAATTATCTAAAAATATCGAGAATTCTCTGAAGCAGATTTCATCATTAAATGAAAAAATAATAAGTAAAAATCTTTTTCCTTTAACATTGGGAGGTGAACACTCAATAACAGTGGGATGTATAAAACCATTTATAAAAAAATATAAAAAAATAACCATCGTTCAAATTGATGCCCACGCTGATTTACGTGACAAGTATAATAATCTGAAATTTTCTCATGCATGCGCAATGAGAAGATGTTTAGACAATAAAAATGTGTCACTAATCTCTTTAGGAATTAGAAATATCTCAAAAAGTGAAATTTCTTTTTTAAATAAAAATTCAAAAAGAGTAAAAATATTTTGGGCCCAGAATAAAAGTAAATGGAAAATTAAAGATTTAATCAAATTAATAAAAAATAAAAATATTTATTTTACATTTGACGTAGATGGGTTTGATTCTAGTATAATGCCAGCAACCGGAACACCTGAACCAGGTGGGTTATTATGGTATGAAACTTTAAATTTAATTAAAAATATTTTTAAATACTCAAATGTAATTGGTGCCGATATAAATGAATTAGCCCCAATAAAGGGTTTCGATAGCTATAATTTTATAGTAGCAAAATTAGCTTATAAAATTTTAACTTACAAATTTTTTAGTAAGTAAATTAAACAGGTTTTAAGGTACCTAATAGCAATCTAAAAGGTATCAACATCACAATTGCTACAAAAATTTTGACTGCTAAATCACCTAAAGATAATGTGATCCATGGTACTCCTGTTGCATAAAATGAAATTGAAAAGAATAAAAACGTATCAACTGTTGAACCTATTAAAGATGATCCAAGTGGAGCAATAAACCATTCTCTTTTTCTAAGCTTGTCAAATACTTGAACATCTAATAGTTGTGCAATCAGAAAAGCCGTGCCAGAGCCAACCGCGATTCTGATAGATATTAAATCTCCGAAATTTGTTGAAAATAAAAGGGTGAAAACTACTCCAATCGCGAAACCTATATAAACTATTTTTCTAGCTGCTATTTTACCATATGATCTATTTGCTAAATCAGTAATTAAAAAAGCAACAGGATAACTAAAAGCCCCGTAAGTAAGAATTTCCTCTAGTCCATAATATTTAATAGGAAACTGTACCAAAAAATTTGAGGCCAAAACCACAAGCCCCATTATTAATGATAAAATTAAAAAAACCTTGTTCACTAAGCTGTTTTATTATCGATTGTTTTTTTAATTTTTTTTAACCTTAAAGATAAATATTTTGATTTTGCAGATTTTAAAAAATCATCGAAGCTACCTTTTTTATCAACTGATCTGACTCCAGCGTTTGACACTGTTAATTTTAAACTTCTTTTTAATATTTCACTTTTAAATTTTACTTTTTTTAAGTTAGGAAAAAACTTTCTTTTCGTCTTATTGTTAGCATGGCTAACATTATGACCTTTAAGAGGAATTTTTCCTGTGAGTTCGCATTTTTTTGACATAAAGTGATTTGTATAAGATCTCAATCAAGTCCCGTCAAGATGATTTTTTTGATCCAACTACTTCCTCTATATTTTTAATGCCATCTTTTTCTAAAATTTTTACTAATTTTTTATTTATCTGTGCTGCTATTTGAGGACCTTTATATACCATTCCAGTGTATAGTTGAACAAGACTAGCTCCATTTAAAATTTTTTCATATACTCCCTCTGCTGAATCAGCGCCACCTACTCCTATAATTTTAATTTTTTTCCCAATCAGTTTATGGAATCTATTTATTATATTATTAGAGATTTTTTCTAAAGGTTTTCCAGATAATCCTCCTTTTTCCAGTTTATTTATATTGATTAATTTTTCTCTGTTCTTATCTGTAGAATTTGAAACAATGGCGATACTTATTTTATTTTTGATTAAAACTTCAGATACATTTTCAATTTGATTTTGATTTAAGTCAGGTGACAATTTTACTGCTAT
>MDSZ01125243.1_pt1 | contig 14098 bp, 8 predicted proteins | sample 811201 | NCBI WGS metagenome assembly MDSZ01 (sample SAMN05326647, study PRJNA326480) | marine metagenome | isolation source: seawater | place: Indian Ocean: North | collected 2010
TGTAAGAGATGCATATCAAGAGAGAATTAATGTTGGTTGCAGAACCGACATGTTTTGGCGAATTGTTGGTATTGACACCACTCAGTCACCCACCGAGTACACGTTAATGTGTACAAAGATGAAAATTGTTGGATTTAACACCGGAGACAATAGTGGATTTTCAACGTTTAATCCAGCTGGACTTGGAACTCTAGGTATTGATGGATTGCCTGTTGTGACTGGTTCTGGAGTAACATTCACTTCAGTTGGATACGGAACTCCATATGGATTTGAACCAGATAATTACTGGGGAATCAAATATTATGATGAACCAGGAGAAAAAGATATTGGAGATACCACTGTAACAAGTTTTATTGGAACTGTCGGCCTTGCAAAAACAGTTTTGACAGTAATGTTACCAGGAACAGAGTCCGTTGGACTGTTGACTACGGGCGATTTAATTGTTGCATCCGAAGAAGGAATTTTTTCTGGAGACCAAAATACAATTGTTGGTTTTGGTACAACCACCGCTAATCTATCTTCAGTTGGTTTTGGAACAACTACAGTTTCCACTATCATCATGAGTGGTAATGCTATTGGTATCGCATCAGCTCCGCAAGATGACGGAACATTTGTACACTTTACGATTGTTCGTGATCCTGTTGGAATTACAACATTAACAGAATATTCTATACCGTTTGGAAGTAATCCTTTTTCTCCGCAAACAATTGGTATCATGTATCCAACTAATGTTGGAGTTGGTAAATCTGTCTATGTTGTTAATAATGGATTTCCACCAGGTCCACAATCATGGAAACCAGAATTTGAAATTTCTGGAGTAGATGGGATTGATGATTATGTAGAACCTATTGTTGGAGCAGGAAAAGTATATTATCCAATTGGATTCACTAGTGCTCCTGTTCTCATTGGGTCTCTTCGAGCATCAGAAGGTCAAACAAGAATTGTTACTGGAGCACAATTTGTTACTATAACAACACCATTGAGTTCTTGTCCTACAGAAGAAGCTGCATTGACCGCATCAATTGATACAAGAGATACAAAAGAATCAAACTTTAACGCTGGTATTACAACATTTAATTCGATTTTGTCTACCGACACACTTCTTCGGTCAGAAAGAACTGAGAAGAATCAAAAAATTCATGGACTCCGAACAATGATTGGACATTGTAATGAGCAAATAAATATTCATCAGCAGTCGATTAATTCCATAGGATCGACTTCAATTACAGAAATATTATCATGAGAATTCCACATCCCATTAAAAGAGATCATGAACTTGTTCATTCAAGTTTGTTTGGTCCGGAAAATTGTATTTTTTATAGAGGACAACTTAAGAATTCTTCTACCGCAGTTCTTCCTGATTATTGGGAAGAACTAGTAGACGAAAGAACAATTACCGTTCATTTTACTTCAATTGGTGCTCATCAAAACGTTGTCGTAAAACGGATTGGTCAAAATAGAATTTGGTTTCAAAATATGAATGGTCTTCCTATCAATGGATATTTCCTGGCCATCGGGGAGAGACGCGATGTGCCGAAACTTCAAGTGGATCAACCCTCTTGACAACCTGTCGGTCATGTCTTATACTAAGAAGACAATCAAAAACATCTATGGACGACCAAAAACTCAACCGCGATAATTATATTTTGCCAGAAGACTCTGACGATGACTATCTTGATTACTGTGTTGTTGATGTAAGTAAAAGGTCATTTTATATGGTTTCGAGTTCTGGAGATGAAAAGTATCTTCAGGTTGAAGAAGGTGAGAGTTTCATTGAACTACTAAATTTTGTTCGTGCTATTCTAGATGATAGCGAAATTCGTTACGCAGAACCTCTAACTAAATGATTCATCACGATGCCTCCCTATACAAAGAAATCCTCAAGTACTACGAATCCGGATTCTGTGCTGGAATCGAATTTAGCTCTTTACAACGCCAAGTGGAATCTACCAAAAGCCGCAGATCATTGCGGAATGACAAAAAGAGAAATGAAAATGACTTTTAGGGAATTTATCAAATATAATCCTCCACAAGAATGGAATGAAAATGAGATCAGTAACAGTTGAAGAATTTCAAGAAAATTGGGATGAATATATTAACTTGGTAGAAAATGGAGAATCGATACAAATTTGTGGTGAACATGGAACTGCAATGATGGTTCCATATAATGAATATGAGTCTGCCGTAAATACCATCAACAACCCTTTAGGGGATTTATATACCAATCACGACGAAGCATCGTGATTTTTTTCGGAACGTAGCTCAGTTTGGTAGAGCACCCGCTTTGGGAGCGGGCGGCCGTAGGTTCAAATCCTATCGTTCCGATTTAAAATCTTTGCGTAAGAAGGTGTCTAAATAAAACTAGCACAGGTTTATATCGATAATAAGATGCCTCTCAGTCGCCTAGAGAATTTTCTCAAGAGTATTAAAGGCAACATACTCTATGTCAATCCAAATGATATTGATGCCACTGATAGTATTGAAAATCAAGGTAACTCTTTAACTCGTCCCTTTAAAACGATTCAAAGGGCACTTATTGAAGCAGCAAGATTTTCGTATCAAGTTGGTTTAGATAACGATAGATTTGGTAAAACTACCATCATGATCTATCCTGGAGATCATGTTATTGATAATAGACCAGGATATATTCCAGACGGGGAAAATAATTATAGAAAAAGAGACGGAACATTTGTTTCGGACTTAACACCATTTAGTCTGACATCTAATTTTGATCTTAGCACAGCGGATAACGAACTTTATAAGTATAACTCCGTATATGGTGGTGTAATCATACCAAGAGGTACTTCACTGGTTGGTATGGATCTCCGTAAAACGGTGATTCGCCCTAAGTATGTCCCAAATCCAACTAACAATAATATTGAAAGATCCGCAATCTTTCGTCTTACTGGTGCTTGTTATTTGTGGCAATTTACCATTTTAGATGGAAATCCAAACGGTACTGTATACAAAGATTACACAAGTAGTATCTTTGTCCCTAATTTCTCACACCATAAATTAACAACATTTGAATATGCTGATGGTGTTAATGGAGTAAGAATCAATGATGATTTCATCACTGATTTCTCAACAACGAGAACCGACCTTGACATGTACTATGAAAAGGTTGGTATTGCATATGGATCTTCTTCTGGTAGAGAAATTCAACCAGATTATCCATCATCTTCTCTTGATATTCAAGCAAAAATCGATGAATATCGTATTGTTGGTCCTAAGAGTGGATCTGTTGGAATCTCTAGTATCAAGGCTGGAGATGGTGTAACTCCAAGTACAACTGTTGAAGTTACATTAACAACACCAATTCTTGGATTGGATGTTGATACTGCTTTCCAAGTGGAAGGTGTCAGTGCAACTGGATATGACGGTCAATTTGTTGTAAGTGATGTTCTAGAATCGATTAATGGGGAGACATCTAAGTTTACATATACTGTACAGAACTCACCAAATAACGCTCTTCCATCAGTATCTGGATCTAATGTACAATTAAACTCAGATACTGTTACATCTGCTTCTCCATATATTTTCAATATATCTCAGAGATCCGTATTTGGTATGTGTGGTATGCACGCCGATGGATCTAAGGCGACTGGATTCAAGTCCATGGTTGTTGCACAGTTCACTGGTATTGGTCTTCAAAAGGATGACAATGCCTTTGTTAAGTATGACACTGCAACTGGTACATATCTTGATAACACAACTCAAGGTAATGAAAATATTCATACCGATAGTTTAGCAGTCTATAAACCAGAGTACGAAAGTTTCCATATTAAATCATCGAATGATTCAATCATTCAGTGTGTATCTATTTTTGCTATTGGTCATGCACAACACTTTGTTACTGAAACTGGTGGTGACCAATCAATTACAAACTCCAACTCAAACTTCGGTGCAAAAGCACTGATTGCTTCTGGATTTAGAAAAGATGCTTTCCCTAGGGATGATGTTGGATATGTCACTCATATCATTCCTCCTAGAGAAATTGAAACCATTGAAGGATCTTTTGAATTTGATGCTATTGATATTGGACAGACTGTTGGAATTGCTTCAACAAGTCGTTTATATCTTTATAATCAAACAAACGTTGATGCTCCACCCGACGAAACAATCGAAGGTTTCCGAATCGGTGCAAAAGATAATGATGAATTGTTTGTTCTGATTACACAAGGAGGTTCTACTACGGAGTATTCGGCAAGAATTGTCATGCCGAATACTAATGGATCCACAGAAGAAATTTCAAGGAGAAAAACAAAGACTGTTGGTAGATCTGTTGGAATTAATAGTATCAGTGCAACGGGTACAATTACGTTCACTGAAAATCATAACTTTATTAATGCTGAAAGTATTCGCGTTTTAAGTGATAATACAAGACTCCCCGATGGATTAGAAAATAACTCTATCTATTATGCAATTACGGATGGACTAGATTCTGATAAGATTCAGATTGCAAAGACTCCAAGTGATGCTGTCAACGGAACTAACCTTGTTATTAACTCTCAGGGTGGTATTCTTTCGGTCGAATCTCGCGTCTCTGACAAAATTTCTGGAGAAATTGGGCATCCTTTACAATTTGATAGTTCACCATCCGTTCAGCAGTGGTATCTGACTGTATCTGGATTTAGTACCGAGAATAGTATTTTCACAAATATCGTTGGTCTTGGAACAACCGCTCTTGGCGATGCAACTCCAAGGACATTTATAAAGAGAAGAACAGACAATAGAGTTCTTCCAGACACGACATATCGTCTGCGTTACGTCGTTCCATCAGGGACAGGAATTACTTCTTCTCGTCCACCTCTTGATGGGTATGTAATTCAAGAATCTAGTAGCACTGTTGGAATTAGTAGCAATGAAGTTGATATTCTTTATAACCCATCAACACAAACACTTTCTAATGTAAACGAACTTCGTAATCCTAGATACATTTCTAATGCAATCTACGATACGGCTACAAACACTGGACATTTTGATACAGAAATACCTCACGAATTGTCTGTAGGATCTTTAGTTCAAACAATTAACATCAAATCTGTACAAAATCCTGTTGGAACTGCCGCTTCTGGATTTAACGGATTCTTTACTGTCACTGGAGTTTCTAGTGCAAGACAGTTCTCTGTTGGTCTGAACACAGATCCTGGTTTATTCTCTAGTAATATTAATGATAGAAGTGCTGATATTCCACACTTCACGCGAAAGAGAACTAATGATACCTATTTTGTTTACAGAACGGAAGAAGTTCGTAAATATGTTACTGGACAACAAGATGGTGTATATTATCTGACAGTTTTAAATGCTTCTAACAGTCCGACTGTAGCACCATTTACAAACGAAAAATTCTCCCAACCCGTTGAGAATCTCTACCCACAACAAAACAGAGATAATCCAAATTCTGATCCCGATCCTTCAATTTCTCTTGCTTTACCAGAAACTATTGGTCGTGTTGTTATTGATGAACCACAGAGATCTGTAACAAAAGAAACTCTAAACAAACAGATCTTAGATACTTCTGTCGGTTTTGGTATTACTGATGTAATTTCTACAAGTGGTATTTCTCATACCATTTACACCACAATTGATCATAGATTAAATTCTATTACTGCAGTTACAATTACTGATCCTGGATCTGGTTATGGTAATGGAACATTAAACACAGAAAATCTTTATAATGCACGACTTGTTGGATTTGCTGGATCCACAACTGGCGACTATGCAACTGCACGTATCACAACCAACGCATCGGGTGAAATTACCAATATTGGCATCATTGATGGTGGTTCTGCATTTGGTATTGGTAACACTCTTGCAGTTGTTGGTGTTGCAACTACCTCTTCTCCCGCTTTCTCACAGGCAGTGGTTACAGTTTCTGCAATCAATGATAACACGGGATCTGTCTTATCAATTGATGGAGTCCGCAAAACTTCTAGAAAAGTCTACAATACTCTTTATAGAATTACAGACGTTCCAGTTGGATCTACTAAGGAAATTAGAGTAGAATCATCTACATCACTTTCTGGATTCACAACAACTGGCATTGGTGTTACAGATTTACAAAATACGTATGCACATATTACAGGCATTGCTTTAAGTGTCACGTCTTTTGATTATAATGCACAAGTAGGTTTAGTGACAGTTACTACTTCACAAAATCATGGACTTGATGTTAATAACAAGGTTCGTGTTGGTGGTGCAGTATCTGAATTTTATAACGGCAACTTTGTTGTAAAACAAATTGTAGGATTGACGACTTTTGTTGCCAATATTGGAATTGGAACAGATGTACCTGCAACTACAGGATCTCTGAGAATCTATCCAAATGGATTTACTTCCCAAGGTGGAACAATTGATCTTACAGATGAAAATCTTTCTGGCCGTCAGGTTACAGAATATGCTGGAATTACCACGACTTTAAGTTCTGTTGTTCCAAATGCAACAACTGATGAAATCAACATTCTTAATGTTGAGGATCTTTCGATTGATATTGGTGATTACTTACAAATTGATAGAGAGATCGTTCGTGTTAAAGAAACAGTATCAACAAATCCAGTCAAAGTTTTCAGGGGTGTATTTGCTACAAGAGGTGCATCTCATGTAGATACGAGTGTTATTAGAAAAATTCATGTAAGACCTATTGAATTCCATAGAAATTCTATTCAACGTGCTTCTGGTCATACATTTGAATATGTTGGTTTTGGTCCTGGTAATTATTCGACTGCATTGCCAGAAAAACAAACAAGAGAAATATCTGACATTGCTACTCTGATTGCTCAATCTACCAAGAAAGACGGCGGTATCAACGTCTTTACTGGAATGAATGATAAGGGTGACTTCTTCGTTGGTAACAGAAAAGTGTCCTCTGCAACTGGACAAGAAACTGTATTTGACACACCTGTTCCTACAGTAACTGGTGAAGATAGAAAATCACTCGGATCTGAATCTGGATTTGATGTTATTACTCCATCAGAAATAACAGTTAGCAGAACACTGAAAGTTGAAGGTGGCACAAATGACAATCTGATTTCGGAGTTCAATGGTCCTGTTCTGTTTAAGAACAAAATCACTTCTACATCACTCAAAGGTATTGAATCAAATTCACTGTTCCTGCAGGGTGACACAACAGTTTCCAGAAAATATACTGTCGGCGTAACTGCTCCAGTTCTTTCTGGTAATCCAGGTGACATTGTATTCAAAGCAAGTCCATCGGCTGGTCAACCAATTGGATATGTATTTACTACTGATAATGCATGGCATCAATTTGGTCTTATCAGTCTCGATGTTAACGAAAACATCGCTATTTTTGATAGGGTTGGAATTGCAACAACAACTCCAGGACAATCAGAATTAAGAATTGGCTCTGGAACAAGTACATTCGATGTTAATACCGTTGGATCTGCATCTAGTGTTGGGGTTGGTATTGGTACAACCGCAAATGGATTTAATCTGTTTGTTCAAGGAAGTATTTTTGGTAATTTCTATGGTGATGGATCAAATCTGACAAATATTGACTCTATTTGGTCATTTGATCCAGGTAGCACATTTGTTTATGTCCGTCAAGATGCTGGCGTTAAGGTTGGTATTGGTACAAGTGTTGATGTTACGGCACAGGTTGATATTGTTGGAACTGCACAGACCGGTCTGAAAGTTACCAATAGATCTAGATTTATTAGTACTTCGGACTTCCAGGGCGATGTTAATGTAAATGGAAGATTTATTGCAACAGATGTTGGAATTGCAGATACTGTTGGTGGATTTATCAATATCGGTGTTGCAACTGCTGGATTGTTCCATGTTGGTGCTGGTGCAACAACAATTACAATTTCACAAGAAACTGGAAGAGTTGGTATCGGAACAACAATCCCAAGAACAACTCTTGATATTGAAGGAACTGTAAGATTTAAGGCTTATTCTGAGGGTGTTGGAACACTTGCAATCTTGAGTAACACTGCACAAATTGATCTTGATCTTGCTAGAACGTTCCATCTTGATGTAACTGATACGGTTACTGAGTTTACTCTTACAGATCCGCCAAGTGGATCAACCGCATTTACACTTAGACTCAGACAAGATTCTGATGGTGGTCATAGTGTAGGCATAGATACATTTAAGAATGCCTCTGGTGTTGCCTTAACTGTTTATTGGCCAGGTGGTGGAGTATTACCAATTGCTTCCACTACTCCAAATTCTACAGACGTTTATTCGTTCATGATTTTTGATGGAGATGCAATTCAAGGTGCAACACCAACAGACGGAATCTACGGTGTAGTTGGAGGACAGAACTTCGGATGAGCCCAATCTCAATAAATCAGGTATTCAGACACATTCCAACAAATATGGACCTTAATGGTCCATTGTTGGGTTTTTTGGAAGAACCAGAATCACTTGTAGTATCACCAGGAACTGCTGTAACTTTTGTTGGAGTTGGAACAGTATTTTTTAAACCAACATCTGACAATGTTTCAACTGATGGTAGTAATATCATCTATCAATGGTATGAAAATACCAGTGGTATCATCAAAAAATTGAATGATAATTCGGAGTTTACTGGAACTGGCACAACCACACTTACTATCAGTGGATCGACCATTACTTCTCCTCAGGATAGTGGAAGATCTTTCTATCTAGAACTTAAACACCAAGATAGTGGCATTGGAACACCAATGTCTAGACCGTATCAATATGATAGAGAAACTGGACTGCCAAAAGCACAAAATGAACCTTTAATTTCAAGAGTTGGTATTTTAACCGTCACTCCAACAATTTCTATTACATCTCAACCACAAAATACTATTGCAGGTGTCAGTCAAGACGCATTCTTTAGTGTTAGTGCATCACTTTCTGACACAACTCAAGGTGATATTAGTTATCAATGGACAGCCAATGGAGAACCAATTCCAGATAGCAATAGTCCAAATCTCACATATTCCACTGCAACATCTGGAATTACAACAGTTCGTGTCATTATTACACATCCAACATCTGCACAAAGTCCAGTCTATTCTAATGTTGCAGAATTAGTAGTCACTCCTTCCAGAAAGATTATTCGATTTGAAGGATACTCTGTTGGCAGTCCTGGTTCTGTTAAAGAACTCAATCTCGCAGAAGAAGAAACAATTACTGTTAAAGGACCTACAGTTCAGGGAACATCTATTAGTAGTAATCTTGTTGGATTCCTTTCTCCAGAAAGAGATCTCGTTGTTGAACTTGAAATGAGAGCTGGAACTGGATCTGCATCTGGATCAAATCGTGCTGGTGAAGGTGGTAGATCTGTTGTAAGATTTACCATGAAACAAAATGAAGAATATATTGTTGCTGGTCTATCTGCCAGAGGTGCTATTTTCATGTATAGAAAAGCATCTATTCTTTTTGTAATTGGTAGAGGTGGTTCAGCATCATCAAACGGTAGAGGTGGTGATGGTGGTGGAGTAAATGTTGCTGGTGAGAGAGCTCCTGGTTCAGGTGGTGGAGATGGTGGAGAATTAATTCCAGAAGGACAAATGTCTTCCAGTAGTGGACAATTTGGTTCAGCTACAGCAATGTCAAGTTCTTTTGTTGGACAATATGGTGATAGTGTTGCATCAAGTCCAAGGGGTGGTATATTGATTGCATGTCCAAGGGGAAATAGACAAAATCCACCTTGTTACAACTATCCTGAGTTAACTCAATTTGTTTATGGAAATAATACTGTTGCAACAAACAGTGCTTTTGCTGAACGTGGATTCAAACAAGGATATGGTATTCGTCAAAACGCTGGTGGTGGCGGAGGCGGCGGCCAAGGCGGCGAAGGAGGTGCCGGCGGTGATGGAGGAACAAGTGGATACGGCGGAGGCGGTGGAAGTGGATATTTCCATGGCGCAGAAGATGTTACTATTTTAGAAACTCAACAGGGAGGTGGAGACGAAGTTGATTCTTACATGATTTTCAGAGATGTTAATCCATTGGATGAGTATGATTTCCCATCCAGTGAATACTTTATTGATACAGATGGAAGAGTTTTAATTGGATCGCATTCAGATACATCTATCAATCCAGCGAATCTTACCAAAACGACTGGAAGAGTTGTTCCAGGTGATAACGCATGGATTGATGATGAGAGATGGCAATATATTCTAACTGTATCGCAGGTTGATTCTTTCAGATTAGCAATTACATTGGATGGTGAAACTTCTAAAATTAATAATGATTTTAATCCAACTAGATTTAATCTTAAGAAGATGAGAAGTTTCAATACAGTTTTCCTTCCAAGAAGTTTGACTGACTGGAATGATAGTCTTACAACTGCTGGGTCAGTTCTTTGTTGGGCATCTCCAAATGATTCATTTGCAACAAGGGATGCATCGGGAATATTTTGGAACAATAATACATTCTTTGCTAACTTTGGATATCGCATTTACAGTAATAATTCGGATTCTGATTATCAGATTTATGATTCTAGTGTAGAGACTACAATAACCAGTGCAAACTTCTGGTTATTGCCTCCTGCAGCTCCTGGTTTTTAATCATTATAAATAACTTCAGTAGAAGTCTAGGGGACAGTGAACCTTGGCTGTAAATAAAAACTTTGTAGTCAAAAATGGTCTGGAGGTCAATGCCGACCTCATATATGCAGACCACGACAATCGAAAAGTTGGTATTGCGTCAACCGGTCCCCGAGTCGAACTCGATGTAAGAGGCGGTATCGCGGCTACAGATGCTAGTATTAGTGGTATTTTAACTGCTGGTACTAGGTTTGAAGTCGGAACCAGTGGAACTTCTCTTACCGTTCTAGAAACGGGGCGTGTAGGCATCGGAACGACCAATCCGATTTTTCTAGTAGATATTAGAAATGTAGATCCTACCGTTAGCACGGGAGTCACTGCTTTATATGTTCAGGGCGATGCTCGATTTACGGGTGTTGTCACTGCTTCTACTCTTAGCGGCGCAGGAGTTGCGGTAACAAGTGGTGTTTTTGACACCATAAATGTTGGAACTGCAGCAACAATTGAAAACTTCCATTTTTATTCTGGTATTGTTACTGCTGTCACTGGTATCGTCACATATTATGGTGATGGTTCCAGATTAACTGGCGTTGCTGGTGCTGTTACTCCATTGGGTCCTGGCGGATCAATTCAATATAATGATGACGGCGCTTTTAATGGTAACATTGAATTCTTCTTTGTAGAAGGAACAGATAGTGTTGGTATTGGAACCACAATTCCAGTCGATAAACTGCAAGTTAGAGGTGGAACCACCCTTGATAATGTAACTGTCACTGGTATTGCAACCTTAAATCAAGTTACTGCTTCTGGTGTTAGTGTTTCTGGAGTTACAACTCTCAGTTCAGATGTAACTGTAACTGGATATCTTGATGCGAACAATTATGTTGATGTAGCACAGGGCATTAATGCTGCTGGTATTTCAACATTTGAGTCTGGATTAAAAGTTTCTGGTATTGTTACCTCAAATGATACGTCCAGTCCTGGATTAGCACTCACCTTCTACGGTGATGATCTTGGTATATACAAGAGATTCATCGTCACTAATAATGCTTCAGGTGCATATGAGTTTTCTGCAACTGGTATTGGATTTACTACTAATGCAGATAATCCAACGATTGTTCTGAACAGGGGCAATAAGTACATCTTTGATATAAATGCAAGCGGACATCCGTTCTATATCAAGACACAACAAGGAACTGGTACTGATAATCAGTATACTAAGGGTGTTACCAACAACGGTGCTGAAGTAGGTCAAGTTATCTTTGAAGTACCATTTGGTGAGGGTGAACCATCAACACTGTATTATCAGTGTTCCAATCATTCTGCAATGGTTGGTCAGATCTCCATTGGTGGAGGTGGTGGTGGAGGAGGATCCATTGGTATTCAATCAACCTTTGGTATACCTGCTTCTTCAGAAAGAATTGGTTATGGTATTACAGATTTTAATTTTGTTGGTGCTGGAGTATCATTAGTTGGTGTTAGTACCGCTGTTGTTACTATCAATAAAACTCTTGTTATTGGAACAAGATCTGGAGCGCAGACAATCAATGTTTCCAGTGGTATTGCGACAATCCAGTTAAGATCTGGTGTAGGCACAGTTCGCTTCTAAATAAAATATACAGGTAAACAAAAAATGGCTGATAGGATTCCACTAATTTTTAATACCAGTGTAGATCAGATTCAGGAAATCCCTAGTAATGATGCATTAGTTATACCTGATGTTGATTGTAGAGTCGGTCTCGTCACTGCAGAAATTTATTCGTCAAAAGTTGTTTTTGATGGCGGAACAAGATCGTTATCAAATGACAATTTCTCATATTTCCAAGTCGGAGATATTCAGGTTGCTGCTGGATCAACAATTCTTGTTGGTGCAGGCGTAAGTTATTTCGTTATCTAATTTTTCACTTTCACCATTAAGTATTAAATTAACTAGCCATGTCACAGTTAAGAGTTAATAACATTGCGGATACAGACGGCACTGGCCAGGTGTCACTTACATATGGTGCTGATGTTCCCACCCCAGGTCGAATTACTGTAGGTCTCTCTACAATTGGTCAAGAGGGTATTAACGCTGGTGTAAGTACCTTTACACAATTAAGTGTCCTTAATGACTTAGACCTCACAGGTAACATTTCACTGGGAGCTGGTGGTACAATCAGAGGTGGCGGACAAAACCCCGCACTAGATCTCTCCGGTGATGCTTTTATCACCGGTGTTATCACTGCAACCACTTTCTTCGGTAGTGCTGCTGGTCTGACTGATCTCTCTCTTGAAGCTTCTGGAGAGTTCAACGCTGGTATTTCTTCAATGGTAGGAGTTGGAGTCACTTCAGGCATTGTTACCGCTTATAGTTGTGCCGTAAGTGGAGCTGGTGTTCAAATTGTTCACTCCATTCATGTGACAAACATTGGTAAAACTGATGCAAACGTCTACTGTTCTTGGGGACCTTCTGGAACCAATTACAACTATGGTTATGGAATCCCTGTTGTCGGTGGTGGTGCTTTAGAACTGATTCGTAGTCCAAAGATTCTTTCTCCTGGTGAACATATCAACATCTACTCAAATGTTGGTAATGTTGGAGGAGAATACTTACAAGCATTAGTTACGCTTGAAGATATTAATGCTGGATCTGCATATTTTAGTGGTGGAGTTGGATTAACTACCACCTTCACTGATTTGCACGTAACAACTGCAGATTCAATGATTCAAAGTATCTTACTTGCAAATGATTCTGAAGATGCTTTTGATGCTCGAGCAACTGTAGTATGGGCTAATGAATCTGATGTAACTCAGTATTATCTCTGCAGAGACCTGTTTATTCCTGGTGGTGCTTCTGTAGAAATTCTTGAGATGCCGAAGATGATTCCTAATGGTCATAAAATTAGAGTGTTATCAAGTGTCAGTGGTAGAGTAGACGCAACTGTGGCTGGAAGAACTGTAGCTTCTTGAGGTAAATAAAAATGGGAATTAGTACAGAAAGAACCACACAAATCCATCAAACCAAAAGATGGAATAGAATAAGAGCTAGATCTTATCTGGCTACAAATGCACAGAAAGGAACATATAATACTAGTGAACTCAACTGGGTTGAGCACCAAGGTGAAATGGGTACTCCCCAACAACAAAATACTAGATTTAAATTTTGGGGTAATCTTAACTCTTCGATAAGATATGGTGGTGCGGGGATGAAACATAGCCACACCAGGTCGTCACCAGTTGTATTTGGAGGAGGAGGAGCATTCAGGGCCTTCGCTAGAATGGATCAATCATATAATGGTGCTGGTAATCAATACTGTGTTTATGTTTATGATTATGATGATAATCTTTGGGGATGGGGAGGAAATAATTATGGTCACTTTGGACACGGTGATACAATTATGAGATCATCTCCAGTTATATTAAATGGCTGGAATAGTCTTGGTCCCTTGAAAATGTTCAAGCATAGTCATTGGGGAGCAGTTGGTGTAACAACAGGCAGTGATCTTTATGTTTGTGGATATAATTATTATGGAAGATGGGGATTTACTGGGACTGAAGTATTTACGAACTGGGACAATGATGGAAATTATATTGAGGGTTATAACACGGTTGGTGTTACGACACTAACCGAA
>MDSZ01197924.1_pt1 | contig 14097 bp, 17 predicted proteins | sample 811201 | NCBI WGS metagenome assembly MDSZ01 (sample SAMN05326647, study PRJNA326480) | marine metagenome | isolation source: seawater | place: Indian Ocean: North | collected 2010
CGGATCCCGGCGACTATCACGGGGGCCCCGGTCGTCCGCAAGCCGTGCTCAAAGATGAATGCGGTCATTTTGCTCGCGGTGATGCTCTCGACGGTTGCTGTGGCGTGCGCTGTCTTTTGCGTCATCGCCCGCGATCTCGCCGCCAAGAACTCTGCCCCGGCCGTCCCCCCGCCGTACTCGCCGCCCCCGCGCAACACGCCGCCGCCATCGCCAGCACAGCAAATCTAGCACTGTACTTAAATTAACCACAGGCACAATAGCTGAATCAAGCATTTCATTATAGGCAGTAATAGCACTTGTAAACATCGGTCCAAACTTGACACATTACAGAAAATACTATTGCTTATGATCAAAAGCTGTTATATTGGACTAGTCTGTATCTTATTATCTAAAATAAAAATTTGTATAGCGACTGCCTCCTTGTCAATATAGGTTATGATAACATTTGTGTATTGGTCAATATAGGTTATGATAACATTTATGTATTGGTCAATATAGGTTATGTTATTATTTACGAATGAAATGTTCGGCGGTTTCTGTGCGCTATATTTATACGCTGTTGCCAATGTAGCCCGCCAAAATTACACGTTCGTAATTGGTCTAGTCTGCAATACATTTTCTAAATTAGGAGGGCGTACAGCGACGGTCCTAGTCTGTACTGTTCACTAAATTTTGGCGGTTGGGCCTAACGGTCGTTTGAATCTGTAGGGTGCCGTAGCGTCCTACACAAATCGGCGCAGCATGGAACGAAGGAAGGATGCGGGGCGGGGGTGCGTGGCGGTGGAGGCGGTGAAGCGCGCGTTGCTAGAGGCGCAGGCCACGCAGCTGCTGCACGTCGACATGCCGGATGCGCTGCGCAATGAGCTGTTCGCGCGGTTGGGGCACTGCACGGAAATGGCGTTCGCGGACGTGCAGGCGATCTTGAGGCAGCTGGCTGTGGAATTCGGCGATCGGTGTGACCACTCAAATTCGGTCGCGGCGTGCCTCAAGCGGAACCTGGCCGAGATCGAGGGGCTTCAGGACGCGGTGAAAGCAAAGGAAGCCGAGCTGGACGCCGAGAAGGCCGCGGGGTGGGAGCTGGCCGAGAAGCTGGCGCGGGCAAACAGCGACAAACACGAACTCGAGCTTGACAACGGGGCGATTACGAAAGAGCTGGAAAGCAAGATCCGGGAGAACGCGGAGCTCGCGCAGAAGGTGGCGGCGTTCGAGAAGTGGCACGCGCAGCACATCCAGCCCATTCCGAATCCATTTAAATGATATCCGGGAGCACCGTCCATTTAGGGGGGCGGCGGCGGGCGGTGTAGATGCGGGCGTTCGCAATCTGGGCGTCCTTGAGCGTCGCGGTCGGGATTGCGGTCTTGCTCGCGCCGGTGCCCTGTCACACCCCGGGAACCCCGCCGCGGGAAGTGATCATCCGCCGCGGAGTCCTGGTCGCCGACGAGAACGTCTCCGCAAACCCGTGCGATCGGTTCTACAACTCGGTCTGCGGCAGCTTCCAGGCGACCGGGCCGCACAGTGGGACTCTCCGCGATCTCGGCTACCAGAACAGGATGACGCTCGAGCTCCCTGCGGTACGAGATGACTGCTCGTTCATTGGCTGTGACGCAGACGGTTCGGGCGCACACGACTTTCCGGAAATCGCCGTCGAAATCTCGCCAGCCAATGGAACGCTGTACGCCTGGGTGTCGACCGCCAACTCGGTCAGCTATGTGAAGGCCTCGAGTCCGTGTTTGCCGGAGCCGCTCGCGTCCCTCGTGCAGTCCAAGAGCCAATTCGTGATGGTGGGGGACGATCTCGCTTCGTCGCCGTGCGAGATCCCGACCGGCAGTCCAATAGCCGACCCGGAAACCCTCTGCGGCAACTCGGCCACCACCCAGTTCCTGCGCGGGTTTGACGGCGGCCCGATCCGAAACTTTGTGTACGTCGTCCGGGACTACGTGGTGGACTGGATCAACGCGCTCCCGTCCGATACAGAGACCAAGCGCGAGGCCATTCGGCGGGTTCGGTCCATTTCGGTCCAGGTCGGCGGCGGAGAGATGGTGCCGGATTGCAGCATGTGCAACCAGACCGAGCTCGACCCGTACGCCTGCACCATTGAACGCTGGGAAGCCGTCATCAACCTGGCGGGGCAGCCGCAGAAACCGGTGTGGGCGATGGCGGCTTCCGAGGCGAACGCGTACTTCAGCTCGGACGAGGCGGCGATCTTCATACCTGCGGGAATCGCCCGGCCGCCGCTGTACCACCACTCGTACCCGTTCCAGTACAACCTCGGCGGCCTCGGCTCGATCATCGCCCACGAACTCGGCCACTCGATCGACCTCAATGGCGGCGCCGGCTTCATCTCGGCAGACCGCGAACCGTTTGCACAGTGCGTCGCCGACGGCTTCCTCGAGGTCGGGCAGAACACCAGCCGCAGCGAACTCACTATTAACGAGAACATCGCCGACACCGTCTCCGCCCTCAGCATCGGACCGTACCTCGACAGGACCGGATTTGCGGCGTTTGGCCAGATCTGGTGCAAGCTCCACCCGTCAGACCCGGTCGCCAAGGACCCGCACTCGGCCGCCAAGCTCCGCGTGAATGCCGCCGCCGCCATGTCGCCCCACTTCAGCCAGACCTTCGGGTGCCCGCCGCCGGACCAGGTCTGCGCGCTGTGAATGGCATGCCCGAGTATAAGCGAGGCGCTCCGCAACGCAGAGGATGACGGCTTTTCCACCGCTGACGATCCCGGTCACGTCGACGCTGCAGGTGCCCATCACGTCCACGCTCTCCGAGGAGCACAACGAGACCTTGCCGCCCACGCAGATCCACGCGGTCGCGATCCAAACCGGCGCCGACCATCTGGGGGCGCGGAGGGGCGACTTTGTGGCGCTGGTCGAGAGAGCGCCGATTGTGGGCAGCCGCCGGAAGGACCCGCAAAAGACGTACCACGCGGTGATGGCGGGCGAAGCGTACCCAGCCGAGGGAGTCGCCACCATCTTCCCGCTCGCCGAGGCATGCCCGATCAAGAAGGGAGCCAAGACCTTTGTGAGCGCGGCGGTCGGCGGGGTGCGCGAGGTGGCCCAGAACCCGACCAACCCGATCGTGGTGGTGCCAGGCGACCGCGTCTACGCCAGCATCGCCGTGGTCAACGGCAAGATCGAGTTTGCGCTGTCCCAGTACGGCGGCGACTACCTGATGGGGACCGTCGTCACCTCGAGCCCGCTCACAATCGTGGTCGCCATGAGCTGAGCGGTATATGGGCGCGGCATCCCCGGGACACAGACGCATGGAGATCACCGGCTGCGACGCTTCGGATCCTACGGCGGACGCGGTCAGAGCCTTCTCAATCACGCTGGTCGCCGTCTGCGGAGTCACGGTCATCTCGGCGCTCGCGAACCTCAGCCGCGATAGCCTGGCGTACTCAGCGCTGCCCCCTCTTGCCGCGCTTGGCCTTGCGTACGCTGTGCAGTAAAAATTGTCCACCCAATAGTCACGAGCACCACCAAGTAGAACGCCGGCAGCGGGTCGCTTAGCTCCACCGCAGAGCAGAACATTTGCCCGTAGAAAATGGAGCCATATATAGGTAGACTAGGCATACCGCGCCGATGGGGTCGACCACCCGCTTCGTCGACACCGCGGTCAGGGCCGGCAAGGCAAAGATGAAAGAACCGACCGCCAACCCAGATATCGTGAGAGACGCGTACGAAAAAGACCTGGAAAAGGCAATAGAAATGTCAAGAATGGATTTTGGTGAGGACGACGAAGGTGGTGCTGCTGCTGCTGCTGCCTCGCCACAAAAACGTGAGTTCCGTGATGTTGCAGAAGAAGTTAAGAAGCAAAAAAAGCGCAAAAAGCTCGAGGACCGGTATCTAGCTCAAGAGAAAGAGCAAAGATTGATGGCGGCTGCGTACGTTGACCTTGATAATGAAAACTCTCAAAATGCTTCTGCTAGAAATGAGGACAGTTCCGGCTTATTTATTCTCGCAGTTGTTGCCGATCTCCAGCTGTATCACACTGTTGATAAGCTAGCAGCCGCAATAGGAATCTCCCGCCGAATATTGCTCGATAAAATGAAGGACATCGTCACAGAGAAAGAGAGCAATGATGACACAATTCCAAATGAACTGCAAGTGTCTATCGAGAAGGTTGATGCTCTTGGGGTAGATTATTCTGAATCTACAGGGTATGGCACAGACTTATGGAAAATGAAGACCATAGAAGGACAAGGTTTGCTGGAAAATGCATTTCTAGAGGTAATCGCAAACTTGAACGACAGGTCGGCAATACAGCAGAATGTTCGGCAACCACCCTTAACTGCATTTCAAGTTTGGCAAGGAACTGGCTTCCGCCCTACGGATTTGGACAACGCGTACAGCATTGCTCAATCGTTGGGTCTTGAAGAAATTGTCATACCTTGGCCAAAGGACTATCCAGCGGAAAAGAAAGAAGCGGCATACAAAATTTTACAAGAGCTCAAAGAAGGCTACCCATTCAAAATGCCCAATGAATCTGCCTTTATGAAGAGCTTTACCTTAACTTCTAATATCCCGTTTTATTTCATGATTAAGGAGTGTGTCGAGGCCATCAGAGTTGCACTTTTTATATCGTCGGGCATTGAAAAGGATGCTGTTTTCGAAAAACTGGATGAAAAGTTGACGGAATTGGGAATACAATTTCCGGATCTACCTCCGCGCGAAGAAATAGTCTACGCACTGAAAGAAAGAATGTACGCCCTTCTTTCGCATTTATTTGATTCAATTATCGATCAATATAATCTTCTGGAAGCCGCACGGAAAATGTATCCACGCTCTGCCAAATCACAATTGCCACAAGAGCTTCTTGAATTAGCCAATGACAAAAGGTCGTATTTAAATCGTTTTTATAACCTTAAAAGCACCACCGTTGGCGACGAAATAAATGACTACGACAACACTGACATTGACAACGCATACGACCCGGAAGTCTACTGGCGCTTTCACGAGAAAGAAGATGACCCGTACGATTTGGAGAGGCCAAATCCAGAGCCAAAAGCTGGCTACAGAGCAGTGAAGGGGTTCAGAAGGTACGCTAAGAGTCAGGCCAACTTTCCCGATAAATATTTTAACCAGCAGTTCATGGACGACGCCTACGTAAGGTATCAGGAAAAACTGTTGCTAGATAATGCAGGGTATCCCACGGGCGATGACCTCGATGACGATAAATTGTTAGAGGACGTGATGGATCAGATTTTCCAACCCGCGGAGCAGTTATTGCGGGAAAACATGCAAAATACATATGATCCAGCTAAGTACGCGGAATGGGAAAAAACCCGAGATGAGCAGTTGGAGAACGAAGAGCGCAATGCATTTTTAAATGAGTTTGTTGAAGCAGTAGCACACGAACAAGAAGAAGTTCAGGAGGAGATTGACATTCGTGCCGTTGAAAGTGTGCCTGCGCCGGCCGTTATTGGTAAGCCATTCTTAGAGGCGCGCGAGGGTTGGGTCCACGCGGGGCCTTGGACGGACGATGAGGTTCGTGTATGGGCGCAGCGGTTTTCTGAACTTCCAAAAAGGCCATCTCAAGATACTGTACAAGAAAAAATTCAGCAATTACAGAACTTCACCAATGAACAGGAAAAGGACGGTAACTTTGAGTTCACTCCGCCATCAAAAACGTTAGGCAAGTCTGTTTCATCGTGGACGAAGTTTCCGACCATTGAAGAAGTCAAGACGGCACTGGATAGACTACGCGATCGATTCATACAAAGAGACGACGATGGCAAGCCTATCTATCGTATCAAGCCTAACAAAGAAAAGAAAGTGCTCATTAACCAAAAGTACATAGACCACGTAAAAGATGTACATAAAACAGTCGCTAAATTTCTTCGACGGCCTCCAGACCGCCCCGCCTTGATTACCAATTTTCGCCATGCCTTTGTCCCACAATTTGAGGCCGAAGAGAAAAAATACGAAGTCATTTTAGAAAGAAATGGTGTATGTTTCGCAAAGCTCCCTAAAAATCATTGGTCGTACAGCGAGGACCCAACGCGCATTACCCAGAGGGCGTATACAACACTTCAAAAGGCACTTCAGCGCAATCCGCATACATATGTCGATTTTGAACCCATAGATTTAATATGGGGGGAGATGGACGACGATCTTGTGAATCGTGCCCTCCGACCACACGGCGTGGCCACAGCGGCGTTCGGGGGCAAAACGTCGGACTACGTTGGCATACTAAGAATGCGCCACGCTTTGACAATGCAGTTGAGCGACGTCTTTGTGCGAGCGAGGCCCAGTCTTTTACGCCGGTTTTTCAAGATGATTCCACTCATTGACCCAATAGGCACAAAGAAGGTTCTCAACACAACAATGAAAGACCTCAGGAAAAAGGTTTTGACCAAGTTGGAAAAACTCGGTAATGCAAAAACGGTAGCGGCCATGGTTGAAATTATCAATAGCGATGTCGACGGTGAAATATGTGGCGACGTCAACGGTCTTCGTGTCTTAACAACCACCGAAAACGAGGATGCAGATTTTCCTGAAAATGCAGAGCTAGTCAAAGAGGAATTTAAAGATGAACAACTCAAAATATATCAAAGAGTGCCACCTAGAGAAGTGCAGAACGGTGTGGTGCAGGACTTTTATGATGCTCTGCAGGTGCGTAGGGGTAGTTACCAACTCAAATCACGGAACGAGGTCTTGCGAGTGGGGGGTAACGCGGGCGACGTGAACTTTGACTCGACCCAAATAGGGACTGAAAAGAAATTTGAAATTCCCAATATTGAGCGAAAACAAGCTGTTGATGTGGCCGTCTTTGTGTTGGCTTGTTTTAATTGCTTCGCCCAAGTGCAGTTTCCAGATTACAATATGACAAAAGCGTGGTCAGATATTCTCGAGAACGCAAAGGTGGCGCTCGAAAACTATTATCAGTTGGCTGCATGTGACAGGTGGTACAATCTCGAAAATGATATCGCACCCATACAGATTGCCCGCAGAGTATTTTGCCATAACGAGGAATTTGAGTTTGAAGAGGAGAGCGTCTCGTACAACGAAACCGACCCCAAAAATAAAACGTACAAAGCTGACGAGTATAAGAGAATGACTTTTGTTGCATTGAGCAAACGGGCACTCCAACTCAAGCAAGATAATGTTTTACCAAAGTGGGCCCCCGAGGCTTGGTACAGAATATTTGAACTCGGTCCTAAGGAGAAGTACAACGATAAGCTAAATACAGCAGCCGTAGGTTATGGCGCAATATAAGCCTATTCAGTTGGTTGCGGTGAATGGCGAGGAGAAAATATAAATTGAAAAAGGGGGTCGAGTACGTCCTAAAACTCACACTAGATCAACCGAGCCCATCCCAGCTTGATAACGATGATCTATCACAATTATGGGAGAACAAAGTGATTGCATTGAATGGTAAACTACCGGAAAATGTAACATTCAAACAAAACTACGGCAAGTCATCCAACATAACATCAATAACATGTAGGTTTGCACCAGAAAATGACGTCAATGTTGAAATTCTTAGAAACGCTACATGGACGTCCGACGAGCCAGATAAATTGCTCACACTTAGAAGAAATGATAGTTCTGACGAAGAAGATGATGGTAATTCGTCGTCAAATGAGCCTGCCGCATCCAATTCAACAGGACGCGATGTTAGTTCTGACAAAGAAGGCCGTTCGGTGTTGGTCGCCGCCCCCAATAGAACAAAACGCGGCAAGGCACCCAAAAAGTCAACACAACGACTTAAGCCTGTGCCCAAAGGGGAAAAAAAGACAAGAAAAAAAAAGACAGAGAAAAGACCCTTAACCGGATACAATATGTTTTCTACCAGGCGATGGGCGGAGCTCAAAGCCGATCCCCCCGACGCAGTTTTGGCATTGCCGACGCCGGGTAAACAACATAATGAGATAGTGAGAATAGCTGGAGCCGAATGGACAGCGCTCGATCTAGAGGAAAAAAAAAAGTGGAATGAACTTGCCGCACAAGAAGCTGCCGCCGCTTCTGCCTCACCGCAAAGTGAAACCGTTTCGGAAGCTCCCGCACAAGCAGCCGCCGCCGTTTCGGAAGCTCCCGCACAGCCAGCTGTTTCAGATGCAGCCGCCGCAGTTCCACCTTCGAGCATCCTCCCCGATACGCCAACAGCCGCTCCGGAAGCTCCCGCACAACCAGCCGCCGCAGTTCCACCACGAAGCATCCTCCCGCCAACAGCCGTTTCGGAAGCGCCAGCTGTTTCACAAGCCGCCGCTTCTGCCCCTCGCAACCCCGGAAAGAGAAGAAGGACCCAGGAGGATATAGACCTCGAACAAGCTTTGCGCAATAAGTTTGGATGGCAAGCAGGCAAGCTTATAAGTGAAGGAGTTCCGCTAAAAGATATTGAAGTGCAACTGACACGAGAAGAAAATGCTGTACTCCAAAAAGAGGTCGAGTTACTGCGCAGAGGACAAACAAGATCTTTGACAAATTTTCCAAATCGACCGCTTCAGCAACCTGCCGACACCGTTCCTGACCAAATACAAAATACGGTGGTAAGAAAAAGAAAAGCGGACTCATCCACTGGCATAGAAGACAGAACTGAGAAAAGAGCCAGTTGGGTAAGTGGTCTTTTTTCTTCAATGGGGATTTCTAGTCTTGTGAAAGGTGTGAGAAAGATTTTCAAACCACCAAAAATTAATCCGCCGATAATTCGTCCAGCTCCAGATGTCGAGCAATATATCAAGTTTTACATCGAAGATTTTGAGATTGATCCGGAGCTCGGAATTCCGGATACCCAGGAAAATAAAAGAATTTTGTTAACGCAGGAATGGAATGATCTGCCACCCGCTCAAAAATTATTGACAGAAGAAGAAAAAATGCAAATAAAAAGGGATAAAAGAAAACGCGATACACAGGGTGCAGCTAAGCCATGAAAATAAAATAAATATGAGTGAAATGCGGCAGAACAGAGATTAGTATAACCGTCCGCCTTGCTCAAGTCGAACCATGGACCACCAGCCCGCGTACAACCCGTTCGGCGTGGTCGAGAGCTGGCGGGTGCAGGACGACAATGTAATAGTAAAAATTAAGTCTGGCTCGGGCTCGCTCACGCTTGCGGCGGCCGCGGCGGTACGCAAATTCGCCGACGATGCGAGCTCCGCCTTCATTAGCGACATGCTGCGGCGGTACACCGAGGCCGATGTAACCAGGGCCAATGCTAGGTAGGTATTGAGTAGAACGTGTGTGGAGTAGCGTAAATTGTACTGTGGAGCTGACTCCCGGCTCCAGGTTTGTCGACTTCAGGCTGCGGCTCGAGGCGGAGATGGCGGCCAAGTTCTCCCCGCTCACCGCCTACAGCAAGCGGAATGGCTATGTGCTGCTCCGGGCCGACGAGAACGGCGACATCACCATCGGCAGCGAGCAAGGGGGCCGGTTCGCCGCGGGGGTCACCGAGCACACCATGGATCCCGTGCAAGAGCGCGCGGTGCGTCCCGGCGGTGCAGAGGGGGTAACTGGGCTTTGCTGACCGCCGCCGCAGAAGTTCAGCTTGGTCGCAGGCACCCTCGAGGCGTTCGACGCGTACCTGGTCACCTCGTCCGGGGAAAAGGCAGAGTCGTTCGCGCTCAGCGGGCTCGACATTGACGCCGACGTGATTCGCGACTCGCTGGCGGGGGCCCGCGCGGGGAAGGTCTCCATGCGGCTCCACCTCGCCTCGGACGGGCGGACCGCGGACGAAACCGACTTTGACGCCGCGGTCAAGCCGTTCGAGTCCGATCTCCACCACACAAACCGCCACCAGCTGCTGACCGAGTTCGCGGCCGCCGCTGGCATCTTTTACGCGCTCGTGGACAGGCCGGACGGCGACGACAGCGACTCGCTCACCGCGCTCTGGAAAACGGCGGTCGAACGCAAAGGCGAGCCGCTCCGCTTCACCCCAAAGTGGCACAACACCCTGCTCGAGAGCCCCGCCGCAAAGTCCCCGGCCGACGCCCACGCTTTCTCGACCGACATGCGGCTGCGCATCTTTGACGCCTTCGAGAGCAACGCCGTGGTCACGCTCGAGCCCACCTCGGTGTCCGCGCCGGTCCTGTACGAGCTCCCGGTGGCCGACTTCTCGGTGACGCGCGACGGCTGGGCCCTCGGGAACTACCCCATGCTCAGCCTCGACGTCTTTTTCGCGCTCGTCGACATGCTGACCCGGTACGTCACCGGCCGGGGGGCTACCGCGATGGACGAGTACCGCATCCCCGTCGATATGCTGAAGGAGCGCTTCTACGAGTCCTTCCACGGGTACGCATTCACACCCCTCTACAATAGGCGCACACTAATTTTTACTGTATTGACCGCAGCTTCCACTGGTCGAACTCGCGCGTGGTGGGGCGGACTGTGTGGGCCGTCGCGATGAACCAGATGGCCGAGGGGCTGATTGGGTTCACCGCAAAGCTCGACATGGTCGGCGAACCGCTGTGGATCCCGTACCAGGACACTACCGAGGTCGCAACCCTCTTCCGGATCATGTGGGTCGCCGCGCCGGAATGCCCCGTTCCTCCGCTTTTGACACTGTCCGCTCCGCAGGCTCGAGGCCGCTCCGACCGAACTTGGTGGCGCTACCCGGCCGCTCGTCGTCGAAGGTGGGCCATCCCGCTTTGCCGATAGGAAACCGCCGCTCACAGCCGTGCGTAGGCCAGGTGCTGTGCCGCGGAAGGTCAGCAGACAGCGCGTCGACACGGTGCAGCGCAAAGGGGTACGCCGCAAAGACCACAGACTACCTCCGCGTCGAAAGCGAGGTCGTGCGGTGAGTCGAATGCGCGCTGGGTCGGTCGGGGTCTGCGCTCACGCGGCGGGGCTCCAGGTACCTCCATGCCAAGCTCGCAAACACCCGGAAGTCGACGTCCAGGCTCGCGCCGCTCAAGCCCACCATCATCGGCATCCTGAAAACAAAGCCCAGCCACCAGCTCGCCAGCGCCCTCGGACAGATGATGCTGTCGATGGCCGTGTACGACAAGGTCCGGTCCGATGGCGGCTCGAAGCAGAGGTACACCCACGCGCTCGCCGTCACCGCGGTAAGTCGGAGAACGGCCGGGCAAATCGGTGAAAGGTGTCTCACACATGCCGCTCTTCTAGGCCACCATCGGAGACCTCGCCGTCGACATCTTATTCAGACTGTAGTTTGCTGTCCATTTGAAATAAAAGGTCCTGAACAGATTCCATGAAGGCTCTTGCGCGGCGGCTCGGGGGAGTCTTGATGTACTCGTCGACCATGCGCTGAATCTGCGCAAAACGGTCTTCGGGGGCTGCGTCCGGTTGCCGCAAACTTCCCGTGCTGTGGTCTTCCGCGGGTCGCTTGGCTCTGCGTACCACGGTGAGGTCGTTGTCCTTGCGACTCCGCTTGTACAGCTCGGCCATCTCTCCGGGGGCCCAGATCCTTTCATTGGGGCGGACGCCGTTGACAACCTCCGCTATGGCCTGGACCGCGCCGCTCACATCGAACAGGCAGCAGATCACAATCGCGTCGAGCATCGTATCTGAAATGGGGTTGGGGTCGTTGGGGCCGAGCTCGTCAGTCTTGCCACAGCCGGTTGTGTACCCTCGGTCGCCGTACGAAGAGCCATAGCACCACACGATCTCGGCGCCTTTGGGGATGTACTCCTTCGCCATGAAGAAAAGCCTCGGCGTGCGTGCTCCTTCAAGGCTTGTTGGGTCAATTTGTCCGTTCATGGGGGCCTTCATGGACTCGTAGTACATTGGCACGACATTCTCGGTTTGGTCGATCCCGGGCTCATTCGAAAACATGCCGGAAAGTCCAGGGTACGGGCGCCCGTCAATGGTCTCAATCGCTTCCGAGCACAACAAGCCGTTCCGATCGATGCCAAAGCTCAGGTCGGGGTAGAATTCCAATCCTTTGTGGGACACTACATAGTCATTGAACTGGTCAAGTAGCACAGGTTTTAGCCTTTTAAGGATTTTGAAAGTTTTATCCCATTGTTTTTTCATTGTTGTTTTGTTTTTAAAAAATATTTTTAGCGCTGGCTCCCGTTTTTGTATTGCTTTTAACAATGATTTGTATTGACCGGCTTTCACTTTTTCCCAGATGGATTCAGCTTGTTTGTCATTCGGCACAACCATCAGCTGGTAGTGCGCGACGATGGTGCCGGCTTTGATGTCCTGCGCCGCAAAGAGCCCGTTCATGGGAATTATGGGTTCTGCGGTGCGGAGCCGTTTCGGAGGTGCTTCGGCGTCGCCGGGTCCCGCTGTGTCGACAAAGGTGGTGGTCATGGTGCCGCTGTGGTGCGCGACCTATATATGCCGGGGCGAGAGCGGGGGCGAGGATGGCGTACACGGTCCACGCGGGGAAGGGGCCGGTCATGGTGTGGCAAACCGAGGGGGGGTCGACGCGCGCCACGCCTGGGACGGGCACGGTCGCCGGCAGGGCCAAGCTCACCGTCATGCAGAAACGCCGCGGGGAGTGGTGGCCGATCGGTACAGTCGTCGTCGAGCCGGGTGGAAGCCAGTCCGAGGTTCCGCTCACCGAGCTCAGGACGCCTCCGGACAACGACTGGCGCGCGTTCTGGCGGTCATCCTGGTTCGGCGGCGGGGGGAAGCGGTCGGGCGTTATTCGGTTCGCGCAGCCGGTGACGGACCGCACCCCGGAGGTCGTCAGGCTCGCCAAGGCCGACATCGACCGCGCTTCGTCCGTCTTCAGCTCGCTCAGGCCGACCAGGGGGCTCACCAACCCGCTCGGATTCTGCCGGCTCGCGTACGCCAACTGGGAGCAGCCGTCGCCGGTAGGTTGGGCGGCGCGGCGGGAAAGTGGCGCTCCGATCTGACCCGAAGCTGCGCAGGTCACCGCGTGGAACGGGATCGGCGTGTGCAACCCGGACAACCAGATCTTCGAGAAGGCGGTGGCGTTCGCGGTCGAGGCGGAGAGCAGCGGCTGGAACAAGCGCATGCCGGTCAGTGCCGCGCTGGCCGACGACCTCGCGAGCCTCGCCTGCGGGTACTACGGCGGCAAGTACGAGTACACCCCGGACCCGGTCGACATCCTGTGCCCCATGTGGGCGTCCAGGTATGGCTAATGAATCCGCGGTGTGGGGGGTGTGAAACGCTGACTCGTGCGCAGGGGAAAGGGCGACTGCGAGGACATGGCCATTAGCGTGGTCGCGATGCTGCGGTGCCTCGATCCGTCCAGGTACGGGCGGGGGACCGTGGTAAGGGCCGTGGCGGACCGGGTCAGCGCCGCGTGGTCGAACCCCAGGATGGTCTGCGGGTACGTCATGCTGAAGCAGCTCACCGGGCACGCTTGGGTCGGCGCCACCATCGACGGCAAGCTGCGGCACATCGAGTCCACCGAGCCGTTCGCGTTCACCCAGGGGCTTCCGAACTCGGTGCCGCTCGATCGGTACAGGTCGGTCGCGTTCGCGTTTGATCCAGAGGCCGGGTACGCCGCCACCACCAAGGACGGCACCGTCGGCGTCAAGGTCGGCGTCGAGCCAGTCTGGAAGTCGCTGGCTTGGAAGGACGCCAACGCCGAGGTCGCCCACACCCCGACCGGAATCTCAATGTCTAGCACCGCTATATGCGTCGACCAGGTCCAAAGTTGACCATGGGGATTTCTACGCGGTCAATGAATACGACGGAGGCTGGGCCGTTGACTCCATTTGTTGCTGCTTTGCCTAGTCTTGGTTCTGCTGCTGCTGCTAGTGCTGCTGCTGCTGGTGCTGCTAGTGCTGGTAGTGCTGACTGGTATACCGTTTTGGCGAACTGGCAGAACATGTTTTCACGCACGGCCCCAACTGGTCCTTCAGCAGAGCCATCGGCGACTCCGACACAGCAACCAGATATTTTTGCACCAAGGCCAGCGGGTGGTAATCCCCCTTCAACAGAGCCATCGGTGACTCCGACACAGCAGCCCATTGCACGCAGGTATTCATCTGTTAATCCGCCAAGGAACGCTCCAGCACAGGGTCCATCAGATCAAACGGCAACTCCGACACAGCAGCCATCTACTAATGTGCCAACCAATCCTCCTTCAACACAGCAGCCCTCTGCACCCAGGTATTCGTCTGTTAATCAGCCAAGGAACGCTCCAGCACAGGGTCCATCAGATCCAACGGCAACTCCGACACAGCAGCCATCTACTAATGTGCCAACC
>MDSZ01157556.1_pt1 | contig 14095 bp, 15 predicted proteins | sample 811201 | NCBI WGS metagenome assembly MDSZ01 (sample SAMN05326647, study PRJNA326480) | marine metagenome | isolation source: seawater | place: Indian Ocean: North | collected 2010
AGTAATTTCTTGTAAATACCATCGTCTTCTCCAATCAGATATTGCAGGATATTTTTTTTTAAAATCCTTCATATATTCAGTTATTTTTGACCATGTCCAGTTAAAAGTTTCTTTATCATTTTCCCAAATAAAATGTGATAATACTGTTTTATGAAAATCAAACCAATCGGTTCGTCCTCTCCAACCCATAAAACTTGTTTTTATTGTTAAATAATCGTTATAATATTGTTTGTATATATTTTTATTATTTGATTTACTCAATGAAGTTATACATGCTGTAATAAGCACTTTTTCGTGATTTGGACAATATCCTTTTATTTTATACAAACCAGTATTACCATTTAAGACAGAGTTTAAATATGTTTCATCATCAAGCGCATACTCAAAAAACCGTTTCAAAACATATTGATTATATGAATATAAAGGTAAACAATTACATTTCATTAAATTTTCAAGTAAATAATTGAAATTCAACATAATTGTTTCTATTATAAACGGGGAATGTGTTAATTAGACTTAAACCCACGCATTAATGACAATATTAGCCAAAATGCCTAATAATATTATTATTCATAATTATTTTTGAATAATAAGATAATATATTTTCATTAAATTTGAGTTTATGAGAAAATAATGATTCAGATTCATAATAAACCATACTTTCGTGGAAAAGTAAATATTTATAATTTGGATATATATTATCTAAATTAAAATGAAAATGTCTTATTAATTCATACATTTTTTCTTGAAAACCAACAAAAACATTATCAATACCATCATATTCTCCATTGTTAGATGAAAAAACAATCTTTTGTGGATTGTTATAAGCCTTTTTAATCATTTGAATTATTAATTTGTCTGTTAATTTATATTTTTTTGTAGTATTACATGAAAAAAAATCCATTCTAATATTTAAAATTAGAGGTTCAACAAATTTATTGTGTGATAACTTATATTTTTCAATTATATTTTTCATACCAATATATTGACCATACCACATTCTTTTCCAACAAATAATAGGTATATTTCCAATTTTCCCATCAATATTGCCAATTAATTTAGCTTTTTCTTCATCATCAATTAATATATTATCTATATGTACATCAAAATAAGAATTAATTTGTTCTTTGTTAATTTTTTGAGAAATTATATCTAATTTTCTCCAACTTGTAAAAGCCTCACTATTATTCCATGTATGTATATGTATTATGATTTCAATATTCTGCTCCTTAAAAGAAGAAATTAGTAAATTTACAAAATTTTTTAGTTTATTAGTTTTTAAAGAATTACGTTCATGACCGCGTAGTAAAACAATAAGTGGAATATTCATATTATAATAAAAAATATGTGTTCCTTTTATTAATGGATAAGCAAGAAATACTTGGATCTTCAATTAGTGTAGTTTTGCTAATGCTTTTATTATTGATAGTTGTAATAATTATCATTAAAATGGTTAAAGCAAAAAGTTTCAAATTTTGGAAAAAGTCTCCAAAACAGAAAGAGCCAATTAAGACTACACAAGTTATAGCATTTGAACAACCACCTTCAAATATGATATGTAAATATAATATAGATTTTAACGTATTTTTCACTGGTAGTTCTCAAGAGGTTATTACTTTACTAGACAGAAAATCACCAATAATTAAATTAGATATGGCAAATGGTAGTATTATAATAGACTATTTAGCTGCTGTAAATTCAGATAAATTAGAAGCTTCTAAGAATGATGTTGAACCAGACACCGGAACTATTGTTACTCAATCTACTGCAATTGATAATACAGATAGTCTATTAGAAGTACAAACATGTGTATGTCCATCTATAAAAACTCCTGAATTTTCTGCGGGTCAGCAATTTGCAGGAGTTTTTCCAACAACTATGCAAATAATTACACCTGCAATACCATTTCAAAAAGATAATTCACTAGAAATTGTACAAAACTTGAGAGATATTGAAATTTATTTAAATGGTGAATTTCTACATTCTACATTGTTAGAATACGTACCATTTCTTTTTCCTGGAAAAGGTAAAGCTTTACCATATAATTCTCCTTATTATATGCATATTAACAAAATTTCATTTGAAAAAATTTAGAATAAAATAGAGTTTTTAAGTATGGGATTAATACGTGCAATTATAATTACCTGTTTGTGTTACTATGGTTTAGAAAAATTTTGGTTTTCTGACAAAAATCCACTTCCTAAATCAAAAAAAAAGGAATATGAAAAAGTAATGCTATTTAGTATCATATTTTTAGTAGAAATGCTTATATAGGTTTGTACAAATCATAATGAGACCTGTTAATAATATTGATTTATTCAATGTATTTAATACAGCAGTTTTGTGTTCTAAATCCAAAATTATACTTTTTTGTTCACAAATAAAATCGTCAATATTTGGACATATTTTTGTTATAATTTCAGTTGGTAAATTTGTGAGTTCTCCTTTTAGGGTTGCAATTTCCTTTTTTAATATATTTTCTTTTTTATTTAAAATATTTATTTCATTTTGCTTCCCTAAGAAAGAAAAAGGGTCATTCCCAATAGTTTCAACATTATTTAGATTATTTAATTCTATTTTTAGTTGAGCTATTTCATCAGTTTTTGTTTTTATATTTTTTGGAATAATTTCAAATTTTTTTAAGTGTTCATTCAAATTATTTAACTCTTCGTATTTATACATTATTTATATGTTATAAATATGAAGTTTACCAGAAGACGCAGATGTTCTGATTTTACAAATCCAAAACCAACATGTTATAATAGAACCCAGTTAGTTAATTTAGCGAAAGAATGGAATAAAAATAATCCAAAACAAAAAATCAAAAAACTTAACTCTTTATCCAAAATTGCTATATGGAAGGAATTAAGAATTCGTCATAAAACCGATCACGAAGATAAATGGGTTAAAAATTCTAATAAAACTCGCCGTAATTTAAAAACCGATTCATTTGCACCAAAAGTTCCGGATAGTTGGGAATATCAACCAAATGCATGGCTTAGTGACGAAGACATATCAAAAGCTATGTCTATTTATGAGAAGAAATTTAAAAAATTTCATTTTTTAGAACCAGCACCAATCGATTTTGATACAAAAAAACCATCTGGAAAATGCGCCTATAGTAATCTGTGTAATTATACTTATAAAGATTTAGCAAAAAAATATGATTCATTTGGTGCTATATTTAATACTGATCCACATGATAAAGGCGGTCAACATTGGATTGCGTTATTCGTCAAACTTAAAAAAGGAGAAATTTACTATTTTGATAGTGTTGGAGACCCACCACCAAAAGAAGTTAAATCTCTTATTAATAGATTTTCTTTAGAAGGTGCTGAATATTTACAAGTACCAAGAATTTCTATTAGAATTAACAAAACAAGACATCAACATGGAAATACCGAATGTGGTGTGTATTGCCTCGCCTTTATTCACCATATGTTAACAAATGGTGATTTCTCAATATTTGATAAAAAACGAATACCTGATAACGAAATTGCTACCTTACGGTCGTATTTTTTCGATGATATTAATGGAGTTTATAACTAAATTTACGAACTTCCAAAAAAGATATCAAGAGCGATGTACATAGCAACTACGTGGAATACAGATGGAAGAGGCTTCAATACTGTAATGAACTTAGCGAGAAGTTCGTTCCACATAACTTTGCCAAAAAAGGCAACCGCTAATAACATAATAAGGAAAACTACAAAGTTTATCCACGATTTAGGTACTGTGTACCCAGGGTATTTGCTTCTTTTTGAAGCTTCAAATCCTTCAACGCCCGAACCTATAACACTTGAGAGAGCACTTGCAATCGCCATTGTATAATTATATAATATAAAAAATTTAATCCAAATTTATTATTATGTCGATGAATGTTTTGGTGCAAGACACATCTTTATTTCTCCTAAACTACCAACACTATAACAAACTATTAAAGGATAATCATTTTTCAAATATATTTGAATTGATGGACACAAATTAGTACATTTTGCGAACAGGGTCAGATATTTTAATGAAAATATACCTTGTATTATCTCAGTATCAGAACCAGGATTATTTTGACAAAAAGATATTCCATTCGATGAACATTCCCCTATTACAGTTTCTTGCTCCGCAAACTCACCTTTACATGTTAATATTAGACTATTATCAACCGCTTTTATTTCAATCTCATCTGAAATATTTACCATATCTCGACATATCTTCTGAAAATCAGTTGATTTTATTGTTATTACCGATGAAAATTGAGCTGGGGGTATTTTTATGTTTCCATTATTCAAATCCATTAAGTTTAATTTGAATGTAGTCGATGCTTTCCTTGAAGAATTCTCTATCTTTACACCTAAATGATTCATATCATTCTTATGAACAAATAATGCTAATGTGTCATTATTTGTTATTGTTTTTATCAATTTGAACAAATTTATCATATTTACGCCAATAATTTGTTGATGAGTACAATGAAACTTTTCAAAATTAGTATTCTGTAAATTCATGTGTACTAATGTAGTGTGTGTTGGATCCATTGATAAAATCCTTACTCCTTCTTGACTAACTTCAATATTAGTATCTGGCAATATATCCTTTATTGCTTCAGTCAAAAATTTTATTATTATCGATTGAATTGTTACAATATAAACAGAATAACTTTCGAATTCATCTGTAGAATCCATCCTTATAAAGGATTATTCAATAATTGTTTATGCTCTTTTATTTCCAAAAAAAAACGCACTTTATTTTTATCACATGTTAGAAAATAACACACATAAATTTTTTATTTTTTATTTTTTTTTATATTTTATAGATCTTCTTCTTCATCACTGTCTTCCGTAAAGGAATAACCCGTAATTTCCTTCGGCTTATCCAGCTTCAATTGATCTACTTGCCAAGTTACACCGTACTTCCCACTTGCAAACCATACACGTGCACATTTTACAATCGCAACTACAGACTGCCCCTTTGATACTTGCTCTGTAAAATCACCTTCAATCTTGTTTCTCTCATGATCCCATACAGTACATGTAAAATTATCATCCCAACACGGAATCTTAGCCTTAAAAGTCGGCGGATACTTATCTGTTACTTCTCCAGTATCCTTATCCTTAGCCAGTTTAATAGATGGTGTATACAAAGTACGTGCAACATCTTCAGATACAGTCTTCTTTCGCAACCATTGTAGAGAATTCTTCTTAGTATCAGCAATAATCTTTTCATCCAAATTGTTCAAAGCATCGTAAAATTCCTTAATCTTCGGATCATCATCCATTCCACTAAACGACATATCCAGAGAATATTTCGTAGGCTTACCTTCTTCTACATACTTACCAATACCATAAGGAAGTCGCATCTTCGGCGTATGAAGCATAATTGGTTCATTCTTTCCTTCATAATTTACATAACACTGCTTTGCACCCGTAGTTCCCATAGGGCGAACATCACCATAAGAAATACAAGAAGCAGAAAAGTCACGGGGTTTCATTACTTTTTGAGAACTCATTGTTAATTTATAGAATCGTATAATACATATTTTATACAAATCATGAATCATTTTTTTTTCTTACAAAAATTTTTTTTCTCACAAATATAGACATTTTTTTTATATTCAATTGTTTTTATCCAAAATTCTTAAAATTTCTTAAAATTTATTATAAATTTTATATTATTCATATTTGTCTCTAAGAATTACATTTTTAAGAATGTACTTTTTTTGGACCTTTTTGTACATAAAATGTTTTTGTTTTTTTTCTAATAATTTACAATTTATAACAGACAAAATTACGATTTTTTACAAATTTTGGACCCAAAAAGGTCCGATTTTTATTGAGGGGGTGTTTTTCTTTTTTATTTTAGTTCTAGAAAAAAAAAAATAAGAAAATAACAAACCCTCTAATAATATGAAAATTAGAGAAAATCTAAAATTACAAAAATTACAAGATTATTATCCCCTAATTATACAAAATTATGGTTACTGATAAATACCACATATTACCAGACAGTTCAAAAATTGTTTTTTAAATAAAAATAAAAAAAAATTTTTGGACATATGCATATTAAATTAATATTTGGTTTCCAATTAGAAACAATCAATATAGTAATTTATCAATTAATTAATGGATGATCAACCATATTAACGAGAACCCTCCTCTTAATTGATAGCTTATTTGTCATTGCAGATTCAAATAGATTTGTATCAATTTTGATTACTTGTTTTATTTTCATATGAGAAATGAGTCCTTCATTTATATTGGAAAGAATAGTATTACTAATATTTTTATCAGTTATAATAACATTATAATCCATATTCTCTCCCCATACTATAAAGTTATTATCTACATACTTTCGGACTTCATTTTCAACAAGATGTATATCTACAAATTTACCATTCGATAATTTATAGTTATCACTATTTCTTCCTTTAAAATATAAAAAATTATTTTCACATATATATCCGGCATCACCAGTCTTGTAATAAGTCTTCCCATCTATTGAAACAAGTGCTTTTTTAGTAGCACTAATATTTTCCCAATAACCAGCCATTATTGATGGACCAGCAACTAATATCTCATCATTTAAGATTTTTACCACAACATTATCCAATATCTTTCCAACAGAATTAATATTTCTCGGATTTATATTATGATTAACAGCAATAACAGGTGATGTTTCTGTTGAACCATATCCTTCGCATGGATTGAGTCCATGCTTTTCAAAGAATATTGCAGTATTTATATCTAATTTAGATCCCCCTATAAAAATAGTGCGAATGTTTCCTCCAAATATATATGCTAACACTTTTTTAATAATATTATCTGAAAAAGGTAAATTTTCAAGTAATTCACACCTATTCTTAATAAGTGTCAATACTTTCGGAACAACATATATATAATTTGGTTTAATCTCTCTTAGATTATTAAGAAACTTAGTCTTATCTTCTGCTATTGCGATAGCATTATTATTCAATAGATTGTAATACAATTCCGCAGTTAATCCAAAAATATGTGCCCATGGTAATATATTTAAACTTGTCATTTGTTCATTTCCATGATCACTGAAACGTGCCTTTATTCCCTCAATATTCGACAAAATATTTGAATTTGTTAAGGCCACTCCTTTCGGAGCTCCACTTGTACCAGATGTATATATTAATGTAGATAAATCCCAATCATTAGTTTCGATATTATAATCTTTTTCGGAGGGTTTTATCTTATTATCAATTGAATCAACATTATTCTCATCGCTTATAAACAGCTTTGGGTTACAATTATTTCTTATATACTGAATCTGTTCAAATGTTTGCTCCTTATACATTGGCACCCATATTGCACCAACTGAATTTGTTGCTAAATTCCAAGCAACAAACTCGGGAGAATTACATCCCTTATATAATACTCGATCTCCCGATTGTACATTATGATATTTTAATGTCTGAATTGCTCCTGAAATATGTTTGTGTAGTTGTTCTTGTGATATCCAATCCCATTTTCCAGAATTCTTTGAACCAATAACATTTAAATTAGATGTTAGTAATTTGAATTTGGAAGAAATAGTTCTCATATTAAATATACAAGTTTTATATATATGTTTACATACAAATTCGTATTATTATAAAAAAAGAGTTAACACCCCTTTTACCAATTATAACACCAATATTGACATACACCCCCTCTGGATAATGCAGGCATACCAAAGAGCAATTTATCGAGTTGCTGACGGAGATGGATACCAATGAAAGTTGTAGGAGTCCAATTATAATAAGAACACAAACACCCATAATCTAATTTTCTTGACAAATCATTCCAGATAAATGAAATCATATAAAAGATAATGGTGAATATGACGAACTCGCGTAGCATGGCCTTGAAGATTTCCTTATTGTTAACATACATTTTTCGATTGTTACAAATTTAATTCTGTTATATTATTCTAACTTTTATAGTTAAACTGTAATCATTTTTATATAATGAGTTATTATTTTTAATTATTTTAATTGTTTTTTATTGTTTTTTATTGTTTTTTATTATTTTTCATTGTTTTTTATTGTTTTTATTCTTTTTTTATTGTTTTTTATTGTTTTTTATTATTATTTTATTGTTTTTTTAATTATTTTTTTTATTTTTAATTGTTTTTATATGTTATTTATTTATATTATTGAAAATACATATATATTTAATGGGCAATTAACATATAAATTCCGGCTATTATTGTAAATATAGAAAATATGATATTGATAATTGAATCATCAATATTTACACTATAAAGTGATGATAAATAAGAAAAAAGTGTAAAAACAACAGCTAAATAAACACCATAAGTAATGTCAACATATCCTTTTTTATGAAATTCATATACAGCAAATAATCCTGTTGGTGGTAATAGCATTAGTAAAGAGGTTCCAATTCTTGTTTTGATTGATTCAAATATGCTAAAATAAGTAAGTAATGGTATTATCAATATTTCTGAACCAGCTCCTACAAAACCAGCAAATAAACCACTTATTATTCCAGTAATAGTTAGTCCAAATAATTCATACATATTATTTTGATGATTCATTTTAATATTGATTTAAAAAAGTTGTTGTATATTAGAATCTTTTAATAATATTATAAAAAGCATTAAGAAGAAATAATCTTTATGTTAATTATTAATGACTAATTCTGAAAACAAGAAATACGCATGTACAGTGTGTAATTCTTTTTTCGACCGAGAAAGTAAATATATTAGACATCTTCAAACAAACAGACATATTATAAATCAAAATAGCAATATTCATTGTAATGATGTATATAAGGCAAAATATATGGAGCTTAGTGAAAAATATTATGAATTAGAACAACGTTTTACAAAATTAGAAAAGTTATTACCTTTTGCTTTAAATGGAAATAGAAACAACTGTGATAATGTTATAAATAATACAACTATTAACATGCCAATAAATCTTAACTTAGGAACTACTAATCCATATGGAAAAGAAAACTGGGATTATATACAAAATGATATATTAAAATTGATGAGAAATGTAAATACATGTATTCCTGAAATGCTTAAAAAAATTCATTTTGATAAAGAACATCCAGAAAATCATAATGTAAAGATTCCAAATAAGAAATTGCCTCATTTACAAACATTTAATGGTGAAGAATGGCAAACTATGAATAAAAAACAGGGTATTGAAAATCTTGTTGTAAATTTAGTTGATAGACTTGAATCTGAATACGGAAGTGATTTTAGAGAAAGTAGTAATGAAGTTATAACAAAATTATGGGAAGAAAAAACAAAACCAATATGTGATGACAAACAAGTAAATATAAATCTTCGTAAACAAGTTGAGTATTCTATATTAGATGGTCAATCTGGAATCAAAAAAATATGTTCAAAAATTTAAATTATTGTACATTAGAATTAGTTACAAATACATGAGTCGGAGATATTCTTAAATGTTGAGTACTATAATTTATAGGTTCTGATTGTTTTGGATTTGAAATTGGTTCACTATAATTATCACATATTCCTTGTATAACACCCTTATAAGACCACTCTTTTGTATTAGATTGACTGTTTGTTGAACCGCATATTCTATTTTTTTCATTTTCTTTGTTTTGTTCTTCAATTTCTGGATCGATATAATTTTCACAGTCTCCTTGTATAACACCACCATAAGACCAATTTGGTGTAATATATTGTGTAATGTTTGCTGATCCACATATTCTATTTTTTTCATTTTCTTTGTTTTGTTCCTCAATTTCTGGATCAATATAATTTTCACAGTCTCCTTGTATAACACCACCATAAGACCAATTTGATGTATCATATTGCGGTGTGTCTATTGGTCCACATGCAGCATTTTTTGCATCTATCTTTTCTTGTGCTATGCGCTCTTCATCAGCTAGTCGAGCCAATCGATCTTGCTCGGCGCGATAGGCGTCATTCGCTGTCGCCTGTTCGGTGCTACACGGTTCGCCCTTCTTCTTACACTTGTTGCTACTAGTAGACCAATAACATTTGTATGGACTTCCACCACTATGCGCAGCATCTTGCCATCCACGACAACTCGAGCTTGACTTCCGGCTCCCACAGTTCGCTGTCATCTGACTCCAACTGGTTCCACAAGACTCCAAAAATGGCTCATTTGTATTATTTTTTAAAGTAATAAAAAATACAGATAATACAATAATTAATAATATAGATGAAAGAATTTCGTTAATATTCATATTAACTTTATTATCTATTATTTTTTAGGTATATTTTACTTTTTACGTTTTCTTAATACATAACGGTGTTGTTTATTATTTTCTTTGGCTTTGAGGCGCAAATCGTCCAGAGTTTCTTCATTATCTTCTTCTTCGTCTTCTAGTGTTGATTCATTTATTTCAAAATTCTCTCCACTTTCAGATAAAAAATCAATCAACTCTTCTGTATTTTTTTCTCCAATAGTTTCAACAAGTTCTTTATGTGTATTTAATAAATCTGTATTATATACTTCTGAATTGTCATCTTCATATACCCACTGATTCAATAAATCTAATTCAAGCAAGTCATTTTCTATATTTGGATTATATTCATTATTGAATTTTTCATTTTCTGTATACTCAAAATCGTCTTCATATGTAGCAGCATATTCTTCGTCTTTTTGTGGAATAATAAATTCATTTTTTCGTTTTTTCGAGACTTGTACTCTGTTTGTTGTACCTCCTGTTTTATATAAATTATTTTGGTATTTTGAAATATTTTCAATAATATTATCAATTTTTTTTAATAAATCTGTTTTGTCAATATTTGTAGAAGGTTGATATTCATTTGAATTATAAGTTGTATAAGTTGGATGTTTCGAATCATCATAAATTGGATATTCATATTTTTCAAAATCAGATGTATCTTTCAATTTACTTAAATCTTCTATTTCTTCTAAATCAAAAACATCTGAAGAAGAACCTCCATTTATTGATGTTTCATTAGATTTTGATTCATTATTATCAGATTTTGATTCATCAACATTAGAATTAAATTGAAAAAGATTCATTATACCTTCCATTAATTTTGGTTTTTTGTTTTTTACATCTTCTTTAGATTCTGTATCATTTTCAGAAATATTTGAATAGTTTTTTTCATCTTCATCTGAATCAAATTTTTTAACGAAAAACTCATCTTCTAAATTATCAGGATCTTTTATATCTGGTTTATTGTCTGAAATAATATTGTTTCCAGAAATAACCCAGCTACCGGGTTTTATTCTTTTTAAAGAATTTTTATTTGTGTTTTTTGTTTCATTATTTTGTTCTTGATTAGGATCATCTGAACCTCCATTATTAAAATAATATGATAACCTTCTTGACATATTATTAACAATTATTATAAATAATGGATAAAACAAATGATTTTAGAATTTTAAAAAAAGATTATATTGGCTGTGTAAAACTATACAAAGATAATATTGTAGTAAAAAGACCATATTATAGAAGATCTGGAACATTTATGTATGAAAATGAAATTAAATGGTTAAAAATACTTAAAAATACAGGTATAGCCGTTGAGCTATTGTCTTATGAAAAAAATGGAAAAGATAAAATCATTAGAACAAAATATTGGGGAGAACCAATTACTAAAGAAACACTACCAAGTGATTGGGAATTACAAAGAGATCATATTATGAATACTTTGAAAGAATATAATTGTATTCATAATGACATTAAACCAGTCGAAATTTTAGTAAAAGACGGAAAAATACGCTTATGTGATTTTGGTTGGTCATATGAATATAATACAAAAAACCCAAAAGAATGGAATCATTTGGGTAACAATCAAGAATCAGACATTGATTGTTTTAACAATTCAATAAAACAAATTATGAATTGTTAAAAAGTGTAGAAAATTTTGAAATAGATCATCTTCCAGACCAAATCTTAATTATTGGTAAAAAGTCACTACATTCCCAACAATTTTCGAATGTAAATCGCCATGCGGCCGGGACTTTAGTTTCTTCATTTTTAATATTTATTATATTCTTCGGATAATCCATAATATTTCCAAATATTGAATTTGATGCTGGCATATATTTTGCAAAATTGTGTCTACATTTTTTAATAGCTTTTTTTCTTACACAACTTGGTGTTGATCCTAATGTTGGCATTTTTATATTATAATTAAAAAAACAGAATTCAAAATAGAGGAATAAACAACCAATTACTCTTTCAAAACACTGGCGATCAGCACGATTAAATATAACATCTAACAATTTACTCAAATCGTATTTATTATTTAGATCAACTAAAAATGTTTGACTAATAATAGACATTCCTCCAAAACAACCATTCCAAAGTTTAAGGTCAAAAAAATCTATGAGCCTTTTATCATTATATAAATTTATCATTTGTAGTTGTTTTTGTTGCGCTCCGAGGGTTTGTGGCCTTAATATAGATGTGGGCATCTCCTCCTCGACGGGGATGTGTGGTTGAAAATGCCATAAAAATCTAACTGTTTTGATGTTTTCAATAATTTTAGAATTTATCGGTTTCATTAAAAAAACTGAATCATGAAGTATAATAGCAGTATCAAATAGTTTATTACGTAAATAATAATAATATGGTAATAATTCTCCTCTTTGATGATATTCACTATTAATGATTAAAGTTTTATATAAATCTTTATGTGTTATAAATTCGTAATTACTGTTGTCATCTATAATAATAATTTCATTTTCGGGATAATGTTTTCTTATACAATCATAACATTTTATCCAATATTTATTTGTTAATTCGTTATTTACATGTCTTAATACAATAAAGCCGAGGCTCATACTTTTAATAAGTTTTTAATAATATTCCAGAATAACAATTTAACCCTTTTTGTTAACAAGTATTTTTGCTATTTTAAGATCGACTTTCAATAAATTGGGGACTTTTGAAGTCTTTAATAAATAATTTATTGCTAAATCCTCGTTATACATAACCCAAAAGTAAGATGCAAGAATTATTGTAACAGGATCATTACTAATATTATAACCAGCAAATTTGTAAGAACCAACCTTATCGAATTCTGTAGTTACTGGGTCGCCAACAAGATAATGTCTTAAAATATGATAAGCTGTATAATCATTACTAACTTTTGTTGCAGCACAAGCAACCATTGATTGTAAGTCTTTTGCAATATCAATATTATCAACTAATGCTCTGGCATAAAGTAGTAATTTGTTATTCTCATCCATTTCTCCACCTCCGTGTCTCATACATACAACACCAACTTGAAGAATATTTAAACAAAAAAATCCTCGATTTGTAATTTCTTCACTATTTCCGGATGAGAAAGGTAGTTTTTGGATGAATCTATTTGTTTTAGAGAATATATGTTTCCCATTTAATATCATATTTTTAAATTTAGAACAAAATTGATCATCAAAATCAATAAGATATAGTTCTAGATTGTTTGAAACAAGCATATTATCCGATTTAACATCAATACAAAAAACCTTATTTTCTATCATCTTGCTATAAAGTTCAATAGATTTTTCAACAAGTCTTGGTATCATTTCTGGAGTACATGATTTCGATTGAAGAAATGTTGTTAAAGAACCGTTCTTTGAAAATTCACTTACAGATACAAGATATGTGTTTTCTCCAGATTTTTTATCATTTTTTGCAAAATAACAATCAATGACTCTAGGAGCAATTCCTAAATTAGCTAAGTGAATTGTTAATAAAGCTTCTGCCATTAATTCTTTGGCTTCATCTGATTCAGAATCAATAGGATCTATATTTATCCTATAAGCGAATTGTTTGTTTTTGGTTATGAATATACCATTAAATGAGCCTTCAGTAACATATTTTAGTTTTCCAGGATTATGTGGTAATGAATACAATTCATTTATTCTACTAATATCTAATGCATCCAAATTGAATTCTAAAGTATTGCTTGTATTTTTTAAACTTTTTTCAAGTCTATTTCTAAAAAATATAATATCTTTATGTTCTTTTTTTACAAGTGGATTCAATTTACTTATTGTAGATTTTGCTTTAGAAGCTTTATCAATAAGTTTAGCTTGTAAACTAGAAGGAAAAAATCTTTTAGTTTTGGAATAGCCGCCAGTTTTTTTGTAATA
>MDSZ01032247.1_pt1 | contig 14089 bp, 22 predicted proteins | sample 811201 | NCBI WGS metagenome assembly MDSZ01 (sample SAMN05326647, study PRJNA326480) | marine metagenome | isolation source: seawater | place: Indian Ocean: North | collected 2010
CGACAAAGCATGGGAGTCTCGAGATGAGGATTTTATCGTAATGTTGAACGATACATCCGTGAACTGCAAATATATCAAGGATAAGTCCGAGCATGGATTTGTTTCTATTGCTTCTGCTCGAAACCTTGCCGTAGATAATTCTAGTGGAGAGTGGATTGTTTCTGTCGATGATAGGACTTTGTTTTATTCTAACACATTGGAGCTTCACGCACAGGCTATCGATGAGGGTTGGGATGCAATGGCTGGATTTTCAGATTTTCACCATGAAGGAATATTTGCTGACAAAGAACCAGACAAAGAAGATAAGCGAGCAGAACATCCTAATGCAGGAAATGGTCCTTACGCATCAAGCCATTTTTACGGCTATCACATGGGCTTCTCGAAGAAGGCTTGGGCTAAGGTAAGGGGATTTGACGAGACTTATGATGGAGTTTACGGTTGGGAAGATGTTGATTTTGGAATTAGATTGGGGAATGCAGGTGCAGTTGTAAAATTAGGGTCTGAATGTAGAGTGCTGCAGATCCGTGATGAGAAGCATAATGAGGTCTTTGTCAAAGAGAGCGCCCCTCATGCCCTCACAGGAGGCCACATTAGATGGCGTAACGATAGGATGTATAGGCTCACATTAATGAATAAGGGAAGGCGTAGGTGGTAACATGAAACATAATGGAAGAAAATACAGAAGAATGATGGCTGCATGGTTAAAGAATCGAAGAGGGCGTTCTAAGCCAGTTGCTTCGAAAAGACAAGGTGCTCCGATTAGAAAGAAGCGTGCAAGGAGAAATTGAAATGGTTGATGGACTCCTGCAGCATGATGAATATTCGGATGTTTGCCCCATCTGTAAAGAAATTGTTACAGAAGAAGTGTGGCCTGCTCCGATTTCACGATTAGAGGAAAAATCAGGACAGAAATTCCCTCCATGTATTGTATGTGGTTCGGAAGAAGATATCCATTACAACTATCTTACCATGCCTCAAAAAGATGGCAGGGGTTTCAATCATAATCTATTAATTTGGTGCGAATCTTGCGGAAGCGGAACGATGCATGATGGATTTGATGCTCTCACGGGCAAACCAAAGATTGCATTGCGTCTTCCACCTGAATTTTCTAAAGATTCGATGGAAAAGATTCAGCAACGATTGAAAGAGGCGTTAGACAACGGAGATGAGGATGAAGATCTTGCTAATGAAGTCCGTTTGATTCTTGCAATGAGGGCTTTCTTTAGAGTTCACCATTACCCGTGCCTGGACGATGGATGGGATGCAATGGGGCATGGAGTTCGCCCATTGGAAAGGACCGACATCATGAAGAGATTTTACGAATGGTCTAACGATGAGGCAATCGGCATTTCAGATGCATCTGAAAACCCTCTTACTCAGCGAAGAAATAGCAGAACTCAAAAGAAGAAGAAGCGTTGGTGGTAATCCCGAACCGATTATATGACTGAACCGCTTGAACTAAATCATGCGAGACCCACAATACAAAATCGCCCTAGTTTTTGAAGATGCAGAAGGAAACAATGTAACACTGGCAACAGATGTTCCAGAAAACCAAGTGAAAGCGGCACACGCCAACATGCTGAAGCTTGCTGCCTCACTCAAGGACAACGGTTCTACAGAGTAAAATTGAATCGGAAGTCATAAGGGGTAGACCCACCTCGGATGTTCATGCTGAGCCAACCGCATTCTGCCGTAAACGGACAGAATTATGCCGCTATTGGCTCCCATTCCATCCAAGATGCCGCCTCAAATGCTCGAAACAATTTCAGCCCTGCACAGCGAGCGAAGCGTGCAAGAGCGTCTTATCAAATCAATCGAAACAATTTGATGCAACCAGCAATCGCCAATAATCCCCAGTTGGCTACTATCCTAGGCCATGCAAATCACAGGACTATGGGCAATACTGAAAATGCATTACAAAACTTAGGTCTTGGCGGAGTATCTGCAGCAGGGTTGGCTCTTGGCGTTTTGGCAAGCTACATGGGTCAAACCAGGAAGACTAGAGATAGAAACACATACGCGATGTTAGGCGGTGGAGCGATTGCTTTAGCCGCTAGTTTCTTTGCAACTAACCAGAGTTCGTGGCTCGTACCGCTTGGGATTTCTGCTATGGCAGGTAATGTTTTAGGAAACAACATTTTTGAGGTTGGTGAGGGAACTTCAAATGGAAAATATTCTGGTTCTACACCCTTTCATAAGATGAGATTTTGATGGGAATGGTTCAAACGGCTGAACCACTTGGCATCATATATGTCAGCAGAAGATGACTCCCACACATTACGCATCTTTGGGTTGCTTTTTGTAAACTCATTTTTGATTGGTGCAGCAGTAGGTATACATCAACAGGGGCTTTGGTTCCCAGAAGAAACGAATTGGGCTAAGACAGGCGGATTGTATATGATGTCGGCAACCTTCATTCAAATGGTTGCTTTCATGATTTACAAATTATTCTTCCAAGAGCGTCTCGAAGACCAATCTTATCTCCAGGGGCTCAACTCGAACATGCGCCGTAACATGAAGAAGATCAACATGGAAGTTCAGCAAATGCAACTTGGCCTTGAATTAGAGGCAAAAAAGGGCGCTGTTGCTAAACAAATGAAAGAAATGCGTTCCAGAGTCCTCGGAGATAACGAGGAAGAATCCGCATTAAGTGAAAAAATGATGATTGAACTACGGTGATTCGCCAATGAGAGGAATTCTATTCCCTAGTGAATCTGCTACACAGGCAGAAATCATGGCTGAAGCTTTCGCAAATAAATCCATTTGGGATATGAGATGGTACAAATTCAAACTATGGTTTTACACAAGCCTCACAGGTTTTTTGTTTATGTTCTTCACTTCGATGCTTGAATCCTTTTTCGATTTCAGCCTTTTTGAGTGGTTATTTGGCCTATAGGTTTCATACGGCTGAACCATCTCACATAGTCCATGACGCTAAGCGGGTTTATTGCAATGCCCCGAAAACCGGGCAAGACAAAGGTAGGACAGATTCTAAAGAATATTGGATTTAAGGACAAGGGCGCATCTGGGAATATGTGGGTCTTTGGTAAGACACGATTCCGTGTGGATGTAGTGGATTTTAGAGATGATCTTCGAGACCATGAGATAGAATGGGTTGAAGAAGTTGGTTGGCAGGACAACTGGGCTGTTCGCATTCAAGTGAATCATTCCAACAGAACTGATGAAAATTACATTTTTTGGCACGCTCTTTTGGTAATCTTGAGTGATTGTTTCGGTGTTCGAGAAATATGGTTAGATGGTGGCTCCGGAATACCACAGCAACCATACACGCTTAGAGAACTATTTCCTGAATTGAAATCGGATGAAGGAGAAGACTTAGTAGAGGAATCGGATTTTGGGCCTGTAGTAATCAATCAAGTGCAACCGCATCCAAGTGAATTACCTGACATTGAACTAGAGCCTGAGCCTAAGCCTGAGCCTGAGCCTGTGCAAGCGGAAACTTCTGAGGCGCCAAAATTAGTTCCTGCTGAGGTTGAAAATGAAAGTGAAGACAATGAATATGATTCTTGGGGTTGGGCTGATGATGATGATGATGATGATGATGATGATGATGATGATTCGTGGGATGATGATGATGATGATGATGATGATGATTGGTCTTCCGATGTAGAAAGCGAAGCCGAAGATACTGATGAGGATGAAGACGAAGGCGTAGATGTAATCACTGACTGGTGAGGTCATTGGTTGAAGGCGGTGCGATGGCTTGGGGAGGCATCCTCTACCTCAAGCATCTATGGGATTCGTGGAAAAGTCACCGGATTGGCATATACGGCCTGTGGGGGTGCGGTAAAACAACTTTGAATGGCTATCTGAACACATCTGGTGAACTAGAAGAAGATTCAGAACGGATTACAAGCACAGCGCATCCATACAATAAGAAAAAGAAACAATATGTTCCCCCTCCTGCAACTCGTAAACGCATCCATGTGCTTTCTGAATCTAATACAGGATATCGAAGAACTATTTTGTCAACTGACTTAGGAGGCCAACCTGAATATTTTAATCTCTGGCTTCGAGATTTGGTGATGCGAGATGTCGAGGTCATAATTTACCTAATAGATGCAAGAGATGATCCTGATGGGCATCAACAAGCTACATTTAGAGATTTTACAAGAATTATTGCTGAGAAGGATTTTCGTTTCACAGAAAAGAAACTAAGGAAAAAGGCTAGAAATTATCAACCAAAAGTTGTGGCTTTAGTGGCAAATAAGTCGGATTTGTGGCTCACGCAGGAGGAAAGAGTATTTTATGAGGGTCCTGGAATCGGTAGGCATCCAATTTTTGATGAATACAGGCCTCACTTAATCCGTTTACAAAGGGCGGGTATACCTACCTTGAAAAGAAGTATTTCTGCACTTCATGGTTACGATGTAGAGCGTCTAATTTGGGATTGTTTGAAGGCGAAGTCATAAAACGACTAAAACACTTGGGATTTATCATGTCGATGTTCGGTGAAGAGGTTTCCAACGGGTTGGAGGACTCCCATTTTATGTCAAATGTGAGGTTTACATTTGACGACAATCCAGACCCATACAAACGAAGAAGAATCAACATGAAAAACGCCTTGCGGGTATTGAAGCCCAAGCGTTCTCCATTGAGATTGTATTCAATCACCCACAATAACCCAGGACAATGTTGTGTAACAGGTATTGATTTGAGAGCCTTGGGTGCTGAAGCTTACAACAAAGCATTGCTGGATCCTCACACGCTGCAGCCTGTAGAAGACGGTAGGACTTTGATGACAGAGTTTTTTCTCGACCACTTAACAGGTAAGCCTGTTCAATTCACCGCTCAATCAGGTGTTACAACTGGCCTTCCACTACGGTCATCTTATTGTCCTGGATTGCTTCAAATATACTGGTTGTATACCCAATGGAAATATGAATCCGATATGGAAGAACAGGGTAGGAACAGTTCCTTCCTGCGCAGCAGGGGGATTGAATTGAAACCTCTTAGAAGAAAGGAGGTCAAGCGTTCTAGACCCTTGTTGGTTGATGAAATCGAACCATTTTATGCTAAGGTGAAAATGCACGAAGGGCAAGGTATCTACATCACAGAATATACCAATCCTGACGAAGGTTCGAAGCACTATGGAGAGGTTGATATCGTACACATCACTTTGGATCTTAGGAAGATGCGCTGTGAGGAACGATTAAATAGCGAAAAGTCAAAGGGGGGCAACGCCTCCGAGAACCAAGGTGAGGTGAACCTATGAGCTTCTACAATCCTACTCAATCGACCCAAACTCCGAATGCAAACTCTGGAAATCCATTTCAAAAAGCACCCCCTGTTCCTGCTTCTCCGCCCATGGGTATGCCTCCTGCATTTGGAGCAAACCCCTACGCCGCATATCAACCAACTCCGCAGGCACTATGGATGCAACTAGGATATCAAACTGAACCGTCTTTGGTTGATTTACTGAAAGATTTTGTTGTCAAAGGTTCAGCAGATTCGGCAAGATTCGCAGTTGATGGCGGATTCTTTGCACAGATGGCGATAATGGAAATTCTCTTAGATTACAGACTCAAAGAATTTTTTACAAATTTCCGTTTAGAAATTCATCAGGACTTAAACCAAGAGGGAGCCATGTTCATCAAACCTGCTCCAGAACAGCCTACCGATGAAGGTAAGCGCCTTGCAACACTTACACAGAATGATTTGACGGCCAAGGTTGAAGAATTGAAAAGTGCAATTAAAGATAACCTTCTTGCTGAGCAAGACCAAAGAATCGATTTGCATGTAGAGGCGGCACGACTGGCTGCTCAACAAGGTCTAATGGGCTCTCTGCTTGAAGAGGCTGCAGGAGGACAAAAGGGAGGAATCGTTTCTGCAACTGCAAGTGTAGTCGGAGGGGCATTGAGATCTGCTGCAGGATTGCCTCCTGCACCGAGACCACCGGGGGCTTGATTGAATGGGCGTAGAAAGAGTAGACGAATTGCTTAATGAAATTAGCAATCAAGGAAGTAAAAAGAAAGAGATTGATATGTTTTCATTGATGGATGATTGGTTTCAACCCAAGTCTGAATTGATGAAGCATGTAATAATTATTCAACTAATTGCTTGTATCATCGTGTCTATGTTCCTTTTGATTACTGTTGGCGATGAACTAAGTAGCGAAGGATTGTTGTTATCTGTCGTGGCTTTCATGATGTTAGTTGGTGGCGGAGTTCAATTTTTTAACAGGATGACTGGGGGGCGGTTTTAGTGGACATAACTGGAATTTTGAAATACATGCCTTTGGTTCCGATGGGGTTATCTGGCTACTACCTATACAAACGGCCTTCTGATTGGAAGATCGCTTCCACTACGGGAATATTTTCTGCTGCTATGTTAGTATCTGGCCTTGCTCAAAACAAGTGATTCTAATGTTCTGTTGCCCAGTTTGCTATGATGAATATGTTGAAGAAGTGTTTGAACAATTGTTGAACCGAACCTGCACCACATGTGGATTTCGAGAGAATCGAGATTGGTGAAGTTGAAGCGGCCCTGCGGGGATTTGAACCCCGGTTACTGGTTCCGCAAACCAGTGTGATATCCAAGCTACACTACAGGGCCTTGGAATTTAGTCTTCCCATTCTTCTTCCTTGTAGTTGCACTCGACTACAAACTCGTCCATTTCAGCCTTTTCTCTTTCTTCTACAAGTTTTTGAGTCAAGGCTACGGCTAAAACACCATCTTGCATTGTGAATCTCCAAAACATAGTAACTACTCCAACCTTGCCCGGTCCAGAAATCATTGGCACTAATTCGAGATTATGACCTTCATACTGGTCATCCCACCCAGGAACTAATTTTTGAATTTGTTTGATTACACCATCAGCATCATTTAGTCCTTCAACCTCAAATGTCACTTCAACGATCCAACATCGAAGATTTTCAATTTCTTCTTGAACTATCTCTGCTATTTCGTTGGATAGTTTTTCAAAATCCTCTTTCCATTCAGTACAGTCGCACTCAGGACATTCTTTCTGTCCTTTAGGCCATTCTTTTCCACATACTGCGCATTTTTTCTTCATATTAATCAGCCTCGTATTCATGATGCCCACACTCGAGGCACATTATGATGACCCCTGTATCGATGTGATTTACAATTACTTCCATTGACCCACATTCCTTGCATATCATCGTAATCACTTGCGCATTAGTGATTTAATTTGGCGAACCCCTTCTTCTAGGTATTGAGGTTCCCATTCGCCATACTTCCATGTAAAGTCTTTGACAATTGAACCATCGCGGTTTCTTTTGTCTATTTTGACCCAAAGAAGCTTGGCGAAACAAAATGGATATTTCCCGTATTCTTCGAAGTATTTGGCGATATACCAAAATGCTGTTTCTGCATCTCGGGTAATTGCTTCAATTCCAAAATTGACTCCTTCCCTAGATGTAGGGCAGGCTTTTTTGTGACAATATACTGGAACATTATGGTTGTATACAATAAAAATACTGTCGGCTTTCCTTTGAAACAAACGCCTCCAGAATGGAACTTTAGGTGGTTCTTCTGCCAAACCATCGATTGCATTTTGCAATTCTCTTTTATGGAAATCTTGCAATTTTTTGATTTCCTTTTCATGGCGATTTTGAATTTCTTGGTCTCTTCGTTGTAAAGCCATCTCTTGCTCTAGGCTTGCGGCGCCCGTAATGAGCGGTGCAGAATTTTTTTCGTTCATCTTTCTCTGTTTTTGCTTTCTTCCTTCGGATCTCTTTTCTCCCATACTCATCCCTCCATACTTCTTTGAGTCAACCAGTCCGCTATCGTTAATGTAGTCAAGCCAAACCCAAATACAATCAACGCTCTTTGACCGAGCCCCGCATCAAGCATCATTCCTATCCCTGCACATAGCAATCCAATAATCGCCATTCTTTTCTTGTAATTTGTTTCTAATGTGTTCAACATGATATCACCTAAGCAAATCTTCTATCCCAATCTCGAACTTCAATCGTTGGTACGAATTTAATTCCTTTGCTCTTACATTCAGTGCATGAACCCTTGAAGTTTTGATGATGTGTGCATTCAGGATAGGTTGAACACACGAACACTTTTCGAACAGTCCAAACTGGTTCATGAAATTCTTTGAATACCATAGGCAATGCAAGGAAAGCCCATTGATTACCGAAGAAATCTTTGTGTTCCTCATCTAAATCTGATGCTGGCATTGTCCTGGCGTGTGTTGGTCTTTCGAAAGGCCCAAATGCGGCTGACTTTCTTTCTAAATGCTTCAATGTTGAAACGCCGTAAGGCATTTTTTTCATAATCTCATCTGTAATGTTGTTAATCAAGGTTTGAATATTTTCAAGTGTGATATCTTCTGGCTCGTCAATCGCTTTTGTTATGTTGATTGCCCAATGCATATCTACCAAGGTTTTTTCTTTTCTCTGGTGTTTTCTTTCTGTCAAGCTTCAATCCTCCTTTACTTGTGAGTCTTTGAGTGTTATTTCTCCGTCTCCGTCTTTGTCTTCAAGCGTTATGACGCCCTTTGAGCCGTATAGGTTCCACATATCCTGATTGATTATTCTATCAGAAATTATTGTGGGTCCTTCGTATACATTGAGCACCCACCAACCAACTGTTGCTCCAGTCAAGATCATGCCCAAGTAATTTAGAGCAGTTGATGGGTCGAAAATAATGAAGCATAAGGTCATAGTAATCATTGAAGCAAAGATTGGTTTGCCAAGGTGTCGATTTTCCATGTTCCCACTGCTCCTGCTACTCTTCCTCAGTCGCTTCATAGTTTTGGCTTACAATGGTAGGATGGATTCCTTTGACAGTTTCACCATCTACCTCCATTGTGCCGTAAATGTAGAGATTTTTCTTTTCAAGAATGTTCTTTATTGTCTGCCTATGCCAAACTACCTTGCCTTTTCTTGTCCTCAAGCCATCTGCTGCAAGTTCATTTATGATATCTGAAATGGTATACCCTTTCGAATCCATGCGAAAGATAGCGTTGACGATTTCTGCTTCGTGTTCGTTAGGAACCAATATTCCTTTCTTTGACCTTTTTCCTGTTTCGTCAATTTCTATGTTCATATCATAACCATAAGGGGGGGTTCCAAGCCATATTCCTTTCAGTTTTGCACCAGCCATTCCCATTTTGACTCTCTCTTTGATTTCGTTTCTGCGTAGTTCAGCCAAAGCAGCGAAAACTATGTAGAAGAAGCGACCTTGAACCGTGGTCGTGTCCATCTGTTCAGAAATACATGCAATGTGGCAGTCATTATTGTCAATCGTGTTTACGAATTCAATAGCGTTCATGGTATTACGATGGAAACGATCTAGTTTGTAACCAACAACTGCATCCCATTCTTCGCCCATGGTCTCCATCATTGAACCATATCCAGGTCTGTTATCTGTGAATCCACCCGAACCAGTATCAGAGTAGCTTCGAACATAAGTCCACCCCTGCATTTCTATGTAATTCATGCAAAGGCGTTCTTGTTCTTCGAGGCTATGCCCCTTTGCTTCTTGTTTGTCTGTTGAAACCCTTGTGTAAATTATTGCTCTCATTCTTGTATCTCCTTACATTTTTCACAGATGTTTTTCCTAAATTGATTTGGATATCCAAGCCATTCTCCGCAAGAGTCGCATAAGCGGACAAAGCGTTTTATTTTACGATTGTCGGCTACCTCGGGTTTCACGGTTGGTTCAAGATGTTTACTTAATTCAAGGTCAACGACCACTTCTTCCCCAGAAGGCATCTTTACTTTTTGTTGGGTGGTAATTCGTGGATTCAAGGATTCAACGATGCGTTCTGCCTCTATTGCGGTTTTGGCATTGACTCCAAGATACAATGTATGTTGAACCTTGATTACGAAGCGACTCATCACTCTTCCTCCTTATCCCATGCTCGCCAACCGCTCGATTCGATTACTGGTGTCGTTGAAATGTTATTCGGAGGCACTCGTAGCATGTCTTGTAAGTCAGATATTGTTTGAATTTCGCAGTCCTCACTAGTGCAACCTGGCACCTCAAGATGATCTAGTAGTAAAGCAGTCATATATCCGATTTCGTCAATTCTTGCTGTCAATTTTCCAATATACCAACCTAACCCCAGTGTTAAGCCAAGAATAATCAATAATAAGACGGTATTAGAAATGAGATATACAATTTCGTTCATGGTTCGTTCCTCGCAACCTTTGGGTGATTGACGCTATGAAGGGTTAGTCGTATATGTTCTTCGGGAAGTGAACCGAATTATTGCCCGTTTAACACGCTATTCCACCCCGCATGGGGGGTATATTGACGATAAAGGAGTTCCTTTGTGCGCAAGCCCCCCTCCTTCATAGTCAATAATCGGTATTTTTCACCCCATAACTTCACATTAATTCTCAAATGTTCTCATCACATCTCAATTCAAAGGTTGGGGTGCTATCAACCTCATGTGGTTCTCACCATCTAACCATATATCGCAAACGATTGCAGGGGATAACTTGTTTCTTGTTGAGAATTACCTACCTTGCGCAACAACGGATCCTAATGAAACATAGGAAACAAGGCGGGTCATGCAGGGTTCGAACCTGCGACCTACTGGTTAAGAGCCAGTTGCTCTACCTGACTAAGCTAATGACCCAAGAAAGGTGTCCGAATCACAGATGTAGGTTGAAGTAGAGGAATGTTGACATAAACCATTAGCAGAGATTCTGTTGTTGCTCATCGGACAATATATGCCAAGGGGCTCAGTCATTTAGTCTTGATTATGTTACTCCATCGTAAGTTGACCTTTTTTGCAGATGATCTGTCGTTGATATACCATCCTGCAGCAGTTGATAGGAAATCCCCTAGAATATTCAATGGAGAATCTGGAGAAGCGTCTGGGAATAAATGAGATAATCGCTGCTTGAGATAGTAATTTTCTGCGATTTCGAATACGGTGTGGGCTACCATGGTAGTTCCAAGTGTAAGCCCTATTCCTCGAGCCATCACGCCTAATGCCATGTGGCCGATTGAGTATGGGTCGAAAAGTCCTGAATTGGAGGCCAAGTTCATGCCTCCTTGAACTTCATCAAAGGTTCGCCATAGGAGCTATCGCGGAATACATCTAGTTTCTTGTGTCTAAGCAAAGACCCGCTTCCCATCTTCGAATACCACATATCATCGATTTTCCTTGCCCCATGTTTCACGCTGATTTCACCTAGATTCGAAATAAATCCATAGATGCAGATTACTGCTTTATCATCATCAAAGGTAGGGGTATAACCATGTTTTTGATAAAATCTGATGAATTCCAAATAGGATGCCGTACCGTTCTCGTTAAGGTCAACTTCATTCCACACCCACCTGTCTGTAACACCGATTGTAAAGGCGATGCAATTGTAGGCTTTGGTGTATCTGTCGACAACTTCGTAATTTAGATGAGGGAATTGATTCCTGTATGTTGAGAACAGTTTGGGTCGATGTGGATGCGGTCCTCTTAACACACTTGCTCACTCCATTTTTTCCATAGCCAGATGCATAGTTATAATCCCTGTGATGGGCAACCATTCGCCTGCTTTAATCATTTTATTTGGATTTGTGAGCCCATAGATAGCAAGGTAGCCTCCCATAAGGAATACGCCTACTGGAAGAAAATCGTTAACCTTGCCCAACATGCTTTCATGCCCCCTAGAATCCATACGGTTGTCCAAGGAGCCCTCTAGCATTACTGTGTCCGTCTAAGTTCGTGTATCTTCTCCTGGATATCTCTACAAACTTGATGAAGATTGTTCCAGTCGTCTGCAGATTGGTTACTTTCAATCGGATTCTATGCCTGTATGGTCGGAGACCACGGAACATGGCTACTTTCAAAGCAGATGTGTCTTTTTTCAAGAACCAATTACCATATTGTTCAGGCATACCAAGGGTAGTCACATCTTCGATTGTAATTCCTTGGAAGGATTTACCAGATGCGCTGTCGTAATGGCTTTCTAATCCACCTTGAGCAAATCCATCTAATTGTAAGAATAGTGCAAGTTTTTCAGGATTGGCTGGAGTTCCTCCGTCAGCAAGGTCTCCTGCGTCTGCAGTAGCTTGTAGTATGACATAGTTTAGTTCTCCAGATTCCCTCTCATCAAGAATAGTTACTGAATCTCCTGCAGCAATCTCAATTTTGTTTCTTCGAACCATAATGTCTCTTAGGTCGGCTTGGTCTGCTCTGCCGCCTGTCAAGTCAGCCATCGGATCAATCATCAAAGGTATTTCCATTGGGGGTGGTGCATCAATAATATCGTTTATTCCGTCTGGCTCGTCCATCAGTAATCCCTCCGATGTGCCAAGCGTGGGTCTCTGCGTTGATTATTCCTTCTCCTTGAAGTGCCGTTTAGAATAACTTCTGTTTGAGGGGTTTGCTGGCTTGTAGCATTATCGAATTCTTGTTTGTTCATCGGAGTTCCTCTGTGATTCTTAACATGGGTGCTCCATCCTTCTGCAGGTCCGGCAGGTCCGGCTGTTCCTTGTCCTAGCCCTTGTTTCTTGTATGCGTCTTGCGCATGAGGAATGACCTCATACTTGAACCCGCCCGATCTTCTTGTCATCCTCTTTGCCTCTGCATCTGGAACGGGTCGGAGGCTATACTTGTGACCTACTAGTGTAAGAACCGGGTCTATGATGTCTTCATCGTTTCCGGCTACTTGGAATTCTGGTAAGTTCTCTTCGCCCACGCCTACCCACAACATGTAATTTGGATTCGGTGCGATAGCAGGAGATTCATTTGCTGTAATCCAACCAGATTTGTTTATCATCAAAGCGTCGTTACCATCCATTCCTACATCGTCTCTAAATGAAACCATTTGAGCAGTGAATTTAGGCACATCTTTAGGTTGATACACTCGAACTCGTGCGCTGGTATAACCGATGAAGGTCTTTTGCATCTTACCTCGAGTTACTCTTGGTGCATCGTAGTTTAATTGAAATCCGTCATTCACATTGTTGTCGGGTAGTCCTCCTGTATGGTCGGTCAATGCACCTCCTAGATCCCCGTCTTTTGGACCCGTCGCCACAGAACCAGAATTTGATTGGTCTAATTCTGTCAACTGTGAGCTTCTTCCTGCTTTAGCAAAAGTTCCGTCTGCAGCAATGAACTTTGGAGTGTAATTTAATCCCAAACCAATGTGATATACGACTTGTTTGTTGCCTACTGATAGTGTGTCCAAGATGCCAGGAGAGAATTTGTTCAGCAAGGATTGAGTTCCTGCTGCTTCTGAACCTGCATGTCCTGGAATGAATTGAATTCGCACTTTATCTCCTGCTGTGAAGATATCTTGTGTGAGGACTTCGGAAATAGTGAATGTTCCTTGTTTACTGCTAAGAGTAACATCTCCTGTGGTCTTGGCTGTTTCAGTAATCGCACCGTCTTGTCCTCCGAAAATTAATTCTGTTGCGGCTGGAATAGTTATGCCATCAAAGGCAGAACCTAACAATGGATTATTTTCTGTTAGTCTGATTACGAAGTCGTTTACTTGGCCTACAGTATGTGAAACAAGTTCTGCTTCGAGCCCAATAGGGATTGCAACTTGTAGGGCTTCAACTCCCGTTACTCTGTGTAAGCCATCTTTTGTCATCACTAACTGGCCTGTTTTCAATTTTTGAGGAATTTTTCCACCTTGGGCCATAGATGTTCCAGAGGATTTCCCATTAAGGTCGGGTCCTTTTGTTGTCTTGATGGTTTGAAGTCCTGTTCGAGTCACAATGGCATTCTTATTGTAATCATTCAAAGTTGCAATAGCAACAGCCTTTGTGGAACCTGCACTTCCAAAGATAATCGGCGGCGGCGTTCCGTAACCCGCTCCTGGACTCGTGATTTGGATTGAACCTACAGTAGTGGCAGTGAGTGTGGGAGTTAGTACCTCTGCACCACCACAATTGCTTGATAGTCTACCTACTGAGGAAGTAGCAACAAAAGTTCCTGCACCTGAAGATGCTGCTGCGGCAGGAATTACACTTGCCCCGTATTGGTCGCAGAAGGGATCTTGAGGAACTACGGTCAAAGTAGGAACTGCTGTGTAGCCTGCTCCACCATTGCTTACGGTTACAGATGCAATTGTGGTTGGAGTTAGGCTGGCGACTGCGACTACACCACTTCCTCCAAGTGAAGAAACTA
>MDSZ01082784.1_pt1 | contig 14083 bp, 18 predicted proteins | sample 811201 | NCBI WGS metagenome assembly MDSZ01 (sample SAMN05326647, study PRJNA326480) | marine metagenome | isolation source: seawater | place: Indian Ocean: North | collected 2010
ATGATTTCACAATTTCAATTAATGCGACAATTAATGAAAGTTATTGATAAAATTTACTAATGAAATCGCGCTTATTACGGCGGTATCGGACCTTAGAATGTTTCTAGATAACTTAAAAGGTTTAACAGCTCTAATTTGAAGGATGGACTCACGTTCAACTGGAGAAAAATCACCCTCAGGACCAATTAGGACACATAAAGATTTAAAGTTTTTTAAATCTTCAACTTTTAAATTTTCTTTTGAATTAATATCTGCAAATAAGAGTTTAGAGTTTTCATTAAATGATTTTAAAAAATCTTTCAACTTTACAACATTTGTGATTTCAGGAGGAACGAGTTGGTTAGATTGCTCAGTAGCTTCTATTACTATCCTCTTTGCTCTGTCGTGATTTAATTCCTTTACCTCTGTTCTATCTGAAACTATTGGTATTATTCTACTTACACCAAGTTCAGTAGCTTTTTGTAAAATAGTTTCCATTGAATTTTTTTTAACTAAACAAATAGCTAGTTCGGTTTTAGATAAACTGGTTGGGTCTTTTATTTTTTTTAAAAATCTTACTTCTACTCTATCTTTATCTAAAAATATTACTTCGCTTTTCCATTCTCCATTTTTATTAAAAAAGTTTAAACTTGATCCTCTTTTAAGTCGCATAACGTTAACAATGTAATGAGTATGTTCTTTACTCAATAAACTTGTAGTATTTTCTAGTATACTGTCTGGATGATATAATCTAATATTCATTTTCTTATATAATATAAACAAATTTATAAATATAAAGGAGCATTAATGAAAAAAGGTAAAAGAGCTGGTGATTCCCCTATAGGTGTTAATGTGATAGAGGGAAAATCTTATTTTTGGTGCACTTGCGGATTAAGCTCCAAACAACCTTTCTGTGATGGGTCACATAAAGGAACTGATTATATACCTTTAAAATATTTAGCTGAGCAGTCAAAAAAAGTTTTTTTCTGCACATGTAAACAAACAAGTGATCAGCCACTTTGTGATGGGTCACATAACATTAAATAGATTATGAAAACAAAAGCTATAGTTTTTGATGCTTATGGTACATTATTCGACGTAAATTCAGCTGCAGAAAAATGTAAACATAAAATTGGAAGTAAGTGGGAGTCATTTGCAAATTTTTGGAGAACTACTCAGCTGGAATATACTTGGCTTAGAAGTTTAATGAAAAGGCATAAAAATTTCTTGGAAATAACTGAGGATAGTTTAGATAAATCTATAAGAGTATTTAATATCGATAAAAGTTTGAAAAATGAATTACTCAATCTTTATAAAATTTTAACTACATATCCAGAAGTTAGAGGAGTTTTAGAAAATTTAAAAAAGAAAAAATTAAAACTAGCTATACTCTCTAATGGAACCCCTGCTCTTCTTAACGAATTAGTTGAAAGTAACAATTTAGATAATTTATTTGATGATATTTTTTCTATTGAAGAGGTAAAAGTTTATAAACCGGACCAAAGAGTATATGAAATGCCAATTAAAAAATATAATATCAAAGTCAATGAAATTACTTTTTTAAGTGCAAATACATGGGATGTTTCAGGAGGCGGAAATTATGGTTACAATTCTGTGTGGGTTAATAGAAACAAATCAGAGTTTGATTGCCTTGATTTTGAGCCAAAAAATGAAATTAACAACCTGACGCAAATACTTGATATAATTTAAATATTTACTATATATTGCCCTATGTCTCAAATAGAGGTAAAAAAAATCGTTAAAGCATTAAACGCATCCGATGGAGCAGGAGTAAAATTAAAAAGAAGTATAGGCACTCCAGAAGCAGATTATATTGACCCGTTCTTAATGCTTGATGAATTTGGATCTGAAAATAAAGAAGATTATGTAGCGGGTTTTCCTCCTCATCCACATAGAGGAATAGAAACAGTTACTTACATGTTAAATGGAGAATTTGAACATCAAGATAGCACCGGAGCTAAAGGAATTATGACATCAGGTGACGTACAATGGATGAAAACTGGTAGAGGTATAATTCATTCAGAAATGCCTGCTATGAAAGAAGGTAAATTATTAGGCTTCCAACTTTGGATTAATATGCCTGCTAAAATGAAGAAGAATAAGCCTGAGTATCTTTATATTAAAAGTAATGAACTTGGAGATCATAAAGACAGTGAAAAAATTGTAAAAGTTATTGCTGGTAAATACGAAAAAGCTGAAGGTCCTGAAAAGAATCACAATGTTGACCCCATTTACTTTCACATTATTTTAAATGAAGGAAAAAACTTTAGTTGTGAAGTTCCTGAGGGACATAACTCTTTTATATATTTGCTTCGAGGAGAATTAAAAATCGGGGAGAAAAAACATACCAAAACCGCTGACTCAAATTTAATTTTACTAGAGCGAGGAACTAAGCTTAATTTAAAAGCTATTAAAAAGTCAGAGTTTCTGTTCATAGCTGGAAAACCAATTGGTGAACCAATAGCTAGGGGTGGGCCATTTGTTATGAATACAAAAGCCGAAATACTTGAAGCTATTCAAGATTATAATAATGGAACATTTGCTAAATATTAAAAGTTAAAGTACGTTCCAAAAAAATGCCAAAATCTATTATTTTAAAAAAAAATGGAGGCCCTGAAGTTTTAGAACTTCAAGATATTGAGGTTGGATCCCCGGGGCCAGATGAAATAAAAGTTACTAATTACGCAATTGGTGTAAATTATATAGATACTTATCATAGATCAGGTTTGTACCCTATTAAACTACCAAGCGGGATCGGTTTAGAGGCTGCAGGAAAAATTGATGAAGTTGGTTCTAACGTAACCGAGTTTAATAAAGGCGATAACATTGCATACGCCTCAATACCTCTTGGTGCTTACTCACAACAGAGAATTATTCCATCTAAAATTGCAGTAAAGGTGCCAAATGGAATTTCTCATGAGTTAGCTGCAACTTTAATGACCAAAGGTTTAACGACAAATTATTTGCTTACAAAAACATATAAGCTGAAAGCTGGAGAAACGGTTTTATTTCACGCAGCAGCTGGTGGTGTTGGGCAAATTTTTGCTCAATGGGCTAATAGTTTGGGTGCAAAAGTCATAGGAACAGTAGGGTCAGATGAAAAAATCAAAGTAGCTCTAGAAAATGGTTATTCTCATGTAATTAACTATTCTAAAGATGATTTTGCAAAAGAGTTGATGAAATTTACTAAAAATGAAGGTGTACCCGCTGTATTTGATGGAGTTGGGAAGAAAACTTTTTTAGGTTCTTTAGCGTGTCTTAAAGTGAGAGGGATGATGATTAGTTTTGGAAACGCCTCAGGTCCTTTAGATCCAGTAAATATTCCAAAAGATATTCAACCAAAAGGTCTTTATTTAACGAGGCCATCGATTGGACAATATTTTACTAATAGGAAAGAACTTCAAAATGGTGCAGATCAAATATTTGAAAAAGTGAAATTTGGAAAAATAAAAATAAAGATTTTTAAAAAATATAAATTATCTGATGCTAAACAAGCACACGCTGATTTAGAAGCAAGAAAATTGACAGGTCCTGTAATACTTATACCTTAATGAGTAAGAAAATAGTTTCGCCATGTATAAGCATATGTAAAACTGATCCAGTAACAGGCTACTGCTATGGATGCGCAAGAACGAATGAAGAGAAGAAAATTTGGAAAAGTCTAGAAACTAAAGACAACTGGAAAATTAAAAATTTAAGTGAAATAACTGAAAGAATGAAAGGTTGGCAGCTAGATACTTTTAAAGAATCTTACGATCACAAAGTAAAAGAAGGAATTTCTTTGTTTAAAAAAAATATTTTAAAAAATTAATTTACAAATCTCGTTTCATAGAGTCCATATCGCTCAAATGAAATTTCAAAGCCTCATTAGAAAGTCTTATTTCTTGTAAAAACAAGAAAATAGAGAAAATCATACAAATACAACATGATGCAAAACTTAATCTGGCATAAAAAACTAGATCTAAATACAAAAGTAAAACTGTTAACATATTAAATAGAAAACCAAATGCCGAAAACCCCATAACAAATTTTAGATAATTAGTTCTTTTATTTAAAACATGAAGTTGGTTTTCCCACTCAGGTGGTACTTTTTTTTCAAAAGTATATTGATCATGAATTTTTCTTATTAAAGCACTAAGTGTGTGAAAACGGTTACTGTACATCGTCATCATTAGAGGGATAGCGGGAAACATAAGAGCTGCAACTGTATAATCTATGTCCATATCGAATCAATTTGATTATGTAGATAGTGTTTGATATTTACAAGAAGTATTTCATGTACCAATTAAAAATTTTTATTGAATTAACAAGATTAAATAAGCCAATAGGCTTTATGCTTTTATTTTGGCCTTGTGCTTGGGGATTAGCATATGCATATAATTTAAATAGTAACTTAGAGGTATTTATAAAATACTTAATATTATTTTTTTTGGGATCTGTTTTAATGAGAAGTGCTGGCTGTATAATTAATGATGTAGTTGATAAAAATTTTGACAAAAAAGTAAAAAGAACTCGACAACGACCTATTGCTTCAGGAAAAATTTCAGTCAAAAAATCTCTTATCTACGCAGCTGTGCTTTGTATGATAGCCTTTTTAGTATTGATACAATTTAACACTTTAACGATTATCCTGGGATTAGGTTCCATGTTTTTAGCCTTTTCCTATCCTTATATGAAAAGGGTGACTTACTGGCCTCAACTTTTTTTAGGTTTAACTTTTAACTGGGGAATAATAATGTCTTGGGCAGCAGTTACTAATACAATTTCAATCGAAATAATTGCATTATATCTGTCGGCCATATTTTGGACATTGGGCTATGACACTATTTACGGAGCACAAGATATGTCTGACGATGAAATTATTGGCCTTAAATCAACTTCGATTAAATTTAAAAGGAATATTAAAATTTTTGTTGGCTTATGTTACTTCTTGTCTTTTACCACTTTATTTTTACTTTTGACAAAAAAATTCGAATTTAAATTTGATTTATTTATTTTTTTTATGAGCATGTACTTATTTACCTTAATATATCAATTAAAAATATTTGATAAAAATAAACCTAAAAGTTGTCTTAAAGCTTTCAAAACTAATAACTTTACTGGTATTTTTATATTTTTTGCAATTTTATCTAATTAGTTTATGCAGTCTGAAGAGTTAAAATCAATTTTAAAAAGATTATACGTACAGTATATAAAGTATCATATAAAAACTATAATTGGTTGTTTATTTTTATCGATTTTAGTAGCTGGTTCCACCTCAGCCACAGCCTGGTTATTAGATCCTGCAGTAAAGAAAATTTTTGTAGAAAAAGATCAAACTTTAGCTTGGTTAATACCAATAGCTATAGTTTTTACTTTCGCCGCTAAGGGATTATCTTTGTATTTTGCAAGATTAAATATTCTTAAAGTAGGACAAACTATTACTGGTGAAATGCAAAAAAAAATAGCTAGATCAATTTTATTTTCTGATATCCAAACATTAGACTCAAGACATTCAGGTAAATATATTTCTAATATCATGTTTGACTCTGGGCAAATTCATCAACTTGTAAGCACAGGTGTTTTAAATATAATGAAAGATAGTTTTTCCGTAATTTTTTTAGTAGGAGTAATGTTTTATCAAAACTGGAAACTAGCTTTATTTGCAATGATCATGATACCTCTTGCTGCTGGTCTTGCAAAAAATCTTGGAAGAAAAATGGGAAAAGCTACATATCAAGCAAGTGAAATTTCAGGAAAATTAGTCTCTTTTCTAGCTGATATTTTTAAAGCATCAAAAATGATAAGAGTTTATCAGAAAGAGGAGATGGAAGAAAAAAATTCAAAAGAGGTAATTTCACAATTAGTAAATAAAAATATTAGGTTAGGTAGCCTAGTAATAAGAGCTACCCCAATAATGGAGTCTTTAACTGGAATAATGATCGCAGGATTTATATTTTATTCTGGAAAGTTAATAAATGCTGGGGAGCTTGAGGTAAATAATTTTTTTTCTTTTTTAGCTGCAATGATGTTAGCCTATCAACCTGTTAGATCACTTGCCACAATAAATATGACTATTCATCAAGGTGCAGTAGCAGCGAAAAGAATTTTTACAGTTATAGATAAACCGATTTTAATTAAAAATGATGATAACTTGCCTGAACTCAAAATTAATAATTGTGCTTTAGAATTTAATTCAGTGGATTATAAATATGAAACTACTAATGAAAAAGCAGTTAGAAATATAAATTTAAAGATCGAAGGAGGAAAAATTTCTGCTCTTGTAGGGCAAAGTGGAGCAGGTAAAAGTACAATAATTAATCTCATACCAAGATTCTACGATCCACAAAATGGTACGATAAAAATTGATGACCAAGACATAAAGAAAGTCAAATTAAATTCTCTGAGAAAACAAATCGCTTTAGTAAGTCAGGATATCGTTCTTTTCGATGACACTGTTAAAAATAACATTGCTTATGCAAATCCCCAAGCAACACAGAAAGATATTGAAGATGCATGTAAATTTGCGGCTGCGGATGAATTTATTAGCAAATTACCAAATAAATACGAGAGTTTTGTTGGTGAAAACGGTGTAAAATTATCAGGCGGGCAAAAACAAAGAATATCAATAGCTAGGGCAATAATAAAAAATTCACCAATTATTTTACTTGATGAAGCTACTTCATCACTTGATACAGAGTCAGAGAGAATTGTTCAAAATGCTATTAATAATTTGATAAAGAATAAAACAACTATAGTTATAGCCCATAGACTCTCTACGATACACAGTGCTGACAAAATATTTGTGTTTAAGAGTGGAGGAGTAATAAGTTCAGGTAATCATGATTATTTGATGAAAAATTGTAAAGAGTATAAATCTTTATACGAAAAACAACTTAAATAATTTAAATGAAACTCTTATACGGAGCTTTAACTACCATATTCTATCCGTTAATAATAATTATAATTTTTTTCAGGAGAATATTAAACAAAGAAGATTCGATTAGATATAAAGAAAAACTATTTCCTTCAAAATTTGATATTAAAAGAAGCAAGAATTTAAAACTTATCTGGTTTCATGCTGCAAGCTTGGGTGAACTGAAAAGTATAATACCAATAATTGAGGAGTTCAACAAAACAAGAAATGATTTAGAATTTTTAATTACTTCAGTTACGTTAAGTTCTGGAAAATTAGCAAAAGAAGAATTGAAAAAATTTAACAATGTTCAACATAGATTTTTTCCAGTAGATGTTCCTTTCGTTATAAAACAATTTATCCTTTTATGGAAACCAAGCGCTATCTTTTTAGTAGATTCCGAGATTTGGCCAAATTTAATTTTTATTGCTAATGATAAAAAAGTGCCTATTGCAATTTTAAATGCTAGAATTACCCGCAAAACTTTTAATAAATGGAAGATAATTTCTAAAACAGCCAAATCAATTTTTGGGTTATTTGGCTTATGTCTTTCATCAAACTTAGAAACCGAAAAGTTTTTAAAAGAATTTAATGCCAAAAATACTCATTTTATAGGAAATTTAAAACTTTGTGAAAAGGTTAAAGATATTGCAAATCATCAAAAGAATAACAATTATTTAACAACTAAAAAATTTTGGGTAGCGGTAAGTACACATGAAGGTGAGGAACATTTTTGTTTAAATACACATATTGAATTAAAAAAAAATCTTAATGATATTAAAACAATAATTGCTCCTAGACATATTGAAAGATCTGATAAAATTAGAGAAGTACTTAAAAAAAATAATTTACAATATCAAATATTAAATAAAGACGAATTAATTGACGAAAGTAAAGAAATTATAATCATAAATTCCTACGGATCTCTTTCAAGTTTTTTGAAAAATACTAGAAGTGTATTTATGGGCAAATCAACTTTAAAAAGGTTAGAAAATGTAGGCGGGCAAAATCCTTTAGAGGCTGCTAAATTTGGATGTAAAATTTATCATGGTCCTTATGTTTATAATTTTAAGGAAATATATGAGATTCTAATGAAAAATAACGTTTCACAAAAGATAAATGATGTGGGTGAACTTTCACAATTTTTATTATCAGACTTCAAAAGTTCAGATTTACAAAGTAAAGATTTTAAAAACACAATTGATAAACTTGGTGAGGAAGTATTGGCTTCTTCTATGAGTAAAATAAATAATTTTTTATTAAATGAAAATATATAAACCAAAATTTTGGAGCCAAAAAAGAGGAGTTTTGTCATCTATTTTTTTTCCAATTTCTTTAATCTATGAATTTTTAGGATTTCTAAAAAAAAAATTTACTAAAACTTATAATTTTGAAATTCCAATTATTTGTATTGGTAATATCTTCATTGGCGGCACAGGTAAAACACCATTAACAATATTTTTGACTAAAGAATTAATTAAAATAGGAAAAAATCCAGTTGTTTTGAGAAAGTTTTATAAAAAACATTTAGATGAACATAAATTAATTAAAAATTACTTAAATAATATAATTTTAAACAAAAGTAGAAGCAAAGGAGTTATGGAGGCTATTAAGAAAAATTACGACGCTGTAATACTTGATGATGGTTTCCAAGATTATTCAATAAATAAAAAATTGAATATTATTTGCTTCAATCAAAATCAATTATTAGGAAATGAACTAATTTTTCCATCAGGGCCATTAAGACAAAAACTTGTTTCACTTAAAGAAGCACAAATAATAATTATAAATGGCATAAAAAATCTTGATTTTGAAGAAAAACTTCTCAACGTAAACAAAAAATTAGAAATCTTTTATTCGAAGTATATCCCAATTAATTTAAATGAGTTTAGAGGTAAAAAATTGTTCGCATTTGCAGGAATAGGTAATCCAGTTAATTTTTTTAATTTATTATCAGAAAATGGTCTAGATGTAGTAAGAAAAATTGAGTATCCAGATCATTATAAGATTAATAAAAAAGAAATTTCAAATATAATGCAATATTGTCTAGAAAATAATCTTCAGATTATAACGACGGAAAAAGATTATTTTAGAATACAAGAATATAAAATTAGTAATTTAAAGTATCTTAAAATAAAATTAAAATTAGATGACGCACCAAGATTAATTAATAAAGTTTTAAAATATTATGAGTAAATTTATAAAGTATTTTTTTCAGTCAATCATAATATATATTTTTTTTATAATCGGTCGACTACTTGGTTTATCATTAAGTAGAAAATTTTTTTCATTTTTTTTTACTAAATTTGGATCCATTTTTAAATCTAAATTAATTGTTAATAAAAATATAAAAATTTTTACAAAATATGCCCCAAGCTCAAATAGTGATAAAATTATATCTAACATGTGGAAAAACTATGGGATGACTTTTATCGAGTATGCATTTTTAAATCATTTTAGAAAAAATGACTCGCATATAAAAATTATCGGGATTGAGAATATTAAAAGCTTAATCAATAGTAATAAACAAGCTATATTTGTTTCAGGGCATTTTGCAAATTTTGAATTAATGTCAATGGAAATAACAAAAAAAAATATTAATCTTGCTACTATTTATAGACCTTTAAATAATTATTTTCTGAATCCTTTCATGGAATACTTAAGAAAAAAATATATTTGTAAAAATCAAATTAAAAAAGGTATCAATGGAGTAAGAGATGCAATCTTTTTTTTGAAAAAAAAATTTAGTATTGCTTTAATGATTGATCAAAGAGTGAGCGAGGGAGAATTGATTAATTTTTTTGGTAAACCTGCACTAACTACCACTTTACCAGCACAACTTGCAATAAAATTTAATTTACCAATTATTCCGGTTTATATTGAGAGAAAAATTGATAATAGTTTTTTAATAGAATTTCATAAAGAAATTGATGTAGCAAAATTTAGAAATAAAATTGAGTTATCAAAAGTACTAAATAAATCACTTGAGCAAATGATTATTAAAAACCCTGAACAATGGATTTGGACACATAATAGGTGGAAATAAGTTAATTTTTATCGGAATTTTTAAATCTTTTTTTTACCTCTAAAGGTGAAAAATAAGCTTCTTGTAAATCAACATTCCAATAATTTAAGTCTTTTAGCATTATCTTTTTTCCTGACACAGCACATAAAACGTAATCTCCTTGCTCCTGTATATCAAAAGAATTGTGTTTAAAAATAAGTTTAGCTTTTTTTTCTACCATCAATAAATTATACATTATATCTTCAAACATGAATATTGGATTAATTGGAAGTGGTGGTAGAGAGCATGCTTTATGCCTAAAACTTGCAGAGTCAAAAATTACAAGAAAAATCGTATGTATGCCAGGGAACGCAGGTACAGCTTCTATAGCAGAAAATATTAAAGTTGATATTTTGAATTTTAACGAAGTTTTTAATCTAATCAAATTACATAAAATTGATTTAGTGATAGTAGGGCCTGAAGAACCCTTGGTGAAAGGTATTGTAAATTTTTTAAATAAAAAGCAAGTAAAAGTTTTTGGTCCAAATAAATTTGCTTCAAAATTGGAAGGATCAAAAGCTTTTATGAAAAATATTTGTAAACAATATAATATTCCTACTGCTCAATTTAAAATTTGTCATAACAAAACCCAAGTATTAAGTTTTCTTAAAAAGTGTGAATTTCCTATAGTAGTTAAAGCAGACGGTTTAGCTGCAGGAAAAGGAGTCACAATTTGTGAAAATAAAGAAAAAGTACTCAAAATTTCAAAAGAAATATTCGAGGGAAAGTTTAAATCCTCAAAAAAATTAGTTTTGGAGGAATTTTTGCAAGGGGAAGAGGCAAGTTATTTTTTAATAGTAGATAAAAATAATTTTAAATTTTTTGGAACAGCACAAGATCATAAACGTGTCAGGGAAAATGATAAGGGTCCCAACACAGGTGGTATGGGAGCTTATTCTCCCGCACCAATTGTTACAAAGAAATTACAAAAAAAAATTATTAATAAAATAGTTAAACCTACCTTGGCAGCTTTAAAAAAGAAAAAAAATCCTTACAAAGGTTTTTTATACGTTGGATTAATGATTAAAGATAATGAGCCCTATCTAATAGAATTTAATGTGAGAATGGGCGATCCGGAATGTCAGGTTATATTACCTAGGCTTAAATCAGACTTAGTAAAAATTATTTTAGACTCTGTCCATAACAGAATAAAAAAAAATAAAATCGAGTGGTTTAACAAAAAAAGTATGACTATAGTTCTATGCTCAAAAGGGTATCCTGGAAATTATCAGAAAAATATTCAAATAAAAAATATTGAAAAAGTCATTTTAAGAAAAAACGATTATATTTTTCACGCGGGGACACAATTTTTAAACAACAAAATTTTTTCTTCTGGAGGAAGAGTTTTAAATTTTACTTCACTAGGAAGTAATTTTTCTAAAATTAGAAAACGTATTTTAAAATTAATAAAAAAATTAAATTGGAAAAATGGATTTTATAGGAAAGATATTGGAAGAAAAGTTATCAATAAATGAGAATAATAAGTGGTAAATTGAGAGGGAAGAAAATAAGTTTTTTAAAAACAAAAATTACTAGGCCGTTAAAGGACTCCGTTCGTGAAAGTATTTTTAATGTTTTGGCTCACTCAAATGAATTCAATATTAATATTGCTGACTCAAACGTTCTAGATTTATATTCAGGTGTTGGCTCGTTCGGATTGGAGTGTATTTCACGAGAGGCAAAATTTGTTACTTTTATAGAAAAAAATAGACTGGCATTAGATATGTTAAAAAAAAATTTAAATGACTTATCTTTAAATAATCAAGCTCAAGTCATCAGCAGTACAATTGAAAATTTTCTCAAATTGAAACAAATTAAAAAATACAAAATTTTATTTTTTGATCCACCGTTTGCTGATAATGAATTTATTCAAAACTTGAAAATAATAAGAGAGATAAAAATTTTTGAAAGAGATCATATAATAATAATCCATAGAGAAAGAAAAACTGAAAATAATTTTGATAATATATTACACATAATTAAAAAAAAGGAATACGGACGTTCAGAAATTTTTTTTGCAAAATTTATTTAAGCAACTTTTTAGTATAAATCTTTACTTCTTCTACAGCGGGTTGATTAAATGGATTAATACCTGCTAATTTCCCTGTGATTGAAATTTCTAAAATGAAATATGAAAATAATTCTCCCAAAGTTTTTTCACTTATTTTTTTTATTTCAAATTCCCTAAATGGTATTTTTTTATTTTTAAATGATTTAATAACAGCTTTTTTCTGTGAGATCTTTATCTTATTCAAACTTTTATTATGTAAATAATCTACTTTTTTATTTTTATCTGAATAAATGTTTAAGTTCAGTTTCTCATTGTGGTGAAAAATGAGAAACAATTTATCTTTAGGCCCATCTAAATATAATTGTAATAAACTGTGATGATCTTTTGGTGCATTAGAAATTACAGGAAGAAATCCTTTTCCCTTTTTTCCCAAGCTTTCTGCAATTAGTTGCTGAAGCCAAAAAAGAAATTTTTCTAATTTTGGAATATAATTTAAAAAAATTAAATTTTTAAATTTTTTTTTCTTAAGTAAATAAGCTAGCTTAGTAACGCTCTGTTCTAAAAATTTTAATTCATTCTTTTTATATAAATATTTTGTTAAATTATCTCTAATTTTTTCTATATTTAATCCCATTAAGTAAGCCGGTAATATGCCAACTTCAGATAAAACTGAGTATCTTCCTCCAATATAGTTTTTGTGTTCAATATAATAAATATTCAATTTTTTTGAGAGATTAAATAAATAATTATCTGATTTTTCAGAAAGTAAAATTATATTTTTTTTATTTTTTTTTAATATATTTAAAGCTAATAAATTTGATAAGGTTTCTATCGTATTTCCAGATTTTGAAATTATCAGGAATAATATTCTGTTCGTATTTTTATCTCTTTTAAAATCAGATATTTTTTCAATATTTAAGTCGTTAAAAAAATAAAATTTTTTTTTGATTTTCTTTTTTAAAAAATAGTATATTGCCTCAGATCCCAATATTGAACCTCCCATTCCGATTATTGCAACTGATTTAAATTGGTTGAATTTTATCAAATCCTTTTTTTTAAAATTAAATTTAAATTTTTTACTCAATACACCGTAGGTTTTATCTCTTTCTGAAACTTCTTTTAAAGTTTTTTCTTTAATCTTTTTAAAATTTTTTGATAAAAGACTTAATATTTTTTTATCAAAATCTATATTTTGGAAGTTGTTCTTTGTCTCTAAATTTTTATTCACTTTCTAATTCTATTAAGTATAGACTCCTCAGCAGAAGATCGATCACTTTTATTTAAATCTTTTCCTTTTGGAGCTTTAAGTATTTTTTTTATTTTTTCTTCTTCATTTATTTGTCCTTTTTTTAAGGTTCCAGGCTCAGGCACTTCATTAAAATCTGGGGGAAAAACTAAGGGTTCTTTTTTTTTTACTAAAAATTCATCTGTTGTTTGTGTTTTTTCATTTCTAAGTACCTTTCCTGCTTCACGAAATCCAGAACATGAGTAAATCAAAAATATTATCAATAAAAATAAATTAATTTTTTTCATAAGTGTGTTTTAAAAAAAAACCTTTGAGCACATAAGCTATAATTCCTATCGTTATAAATATGTCCGCAACATTGAAAGTAAACCAATGAAAGTTTCCATAATGGAGGTCAATAAAATCAGGCACAGCTTTAAAGTAAAGCCTATCATAGAAATTTCCTAAAGCCCCACCTAAAATTACTGAAAATATTATTTTTTCAGAAGATTCAGATTTTATTCCAATCATAGTTAAAATAATTATTACTAAGCCAATTAAAATAGTAATTAAATTATAAAAAAGATTTGTGTCAAAACTTAGTAAACCAAAACCTATTCCTGTGTTCCATACCAGATATAAATTCAAAAAGTCATTTACATATAATGATTTATCGCTGAAATTTCTTAAAATCTCTAATTTTGAATATCTATCTAAAAAAAAGATTATAGAAATAATTAGAAGAAAATAGAAATTTTCTTTTTTAAGTGTTTTGTTTTTTATTTCATTAAGATCAATCAAAATTTTGACTTTCTATTTTATGGGACAACTTTCTCTTCCACATTTTTTCTCTAAAATTTTCCAACATCTTTCACATTTTTGTCCTTG
>MDSZ01169865.1_pt1 | contig 14082 bp, 13 predicted proteins | sample 811201 | NCBI WGS metagenome assembly MDSZ01 (sample SAMN05326647, study PRJNA326480) | marine metagenome | isolation source: seawater | place: Indian Ocean: North | collected 2010
AAACTTCGTAGATGAAAAAATTGTAGTCGATAATCTAAATAGTTTTGATCTTGTGATAATGCGACACGTAGTAGAACACTTCCTTTCGCCCCTGGAGGAGTTGCGAATGGTGGCAAGTTTATTGTCTGACAATGGGCGGGTTTATATAGCCGTACCAGACATGCTAACCCCACGCACTATACTTCGAGATTATGAGTTTTGGTGGGAATACTGGTTCCGATCCGTGCACGCGTACTACTACAATCACTTTACGCTGTTCAGAACGTTGTGGCTAAGTGGTTTGGTGGTAGAGGAATGGGGGCGCGAAAATGAGGAAATTTGGTGTGTCGCCCGTAAGGTAAGGTCTGCGGACTCCGAGTATCTGTATGATGAGAGTGCCGTATATCAAGAACAAATGGATGTTCTACGGCGACTTCTATCATGAACATGGAGGTGGTAGTTTTCGGTACTGGAATGTATGTAATCGGTCGTGGAGTGGCTGGTTTTGGGACAATAATCCCAGCCATTACTGAATTCTGCAATGCCAATAAGGGTATTTCTGTTCAGATAAAAGTGATTTGCACTTCAGAAGACTCTCGAAAAAGCTTCCTAGATTCTTGTGCAGTTTATGCAGGTTCTCTGCGCGCCAGAGGTCTGCCTTATGAAATTAAGACCTATATTGCAGACAACGTCGAACAAACTGCGAATGTGCTTAACACCAATTATAAGGCTGATATTCGCGCTGCTGTGATAGCTATCCCTGATGATCTTCATTATGACTACATTAAATTGTGTGGACGCCTCGGATACCATACGCTAACGGTGAAGCCTTTCGTAGAGTTTTCCGATCAAGCATACGAGTTGGTGTCTTATTTCCAATCGAGACAGCTATATGGGGCGGTCGAATTTCACAAACGATATGACGAGTCTAATATTGTGGCCAGAGATATTGTTTCATCAGGGGATATTGGCCGGCTGTCTTCCGTTGTTGTTGAGTACTCGCAAAAGATTACTGTACCGACAAAGATTTTTCGTAAGTGGGCTCACAAGACAAATATTTTTCAATATTTGGGCGTTCATTATGTTGACCAGGTAGCGTTTGTAACCGCTGCTGCGCCCACTCGAGTAATGGCTGTTGGAACGTCAAGTAAGCTTAACTCTCTTGGAATAGATAGTTATGACGAGATTATCGCGACCGTGGAATGGGCTCTGGGAGACAATACCTTCTTCGCAGTTTACAGGGTGGGGTGGATCGATAACGAATCTTCAACTGCAATGTCCACACAACGAATAAGTTACTACGGAACGGAGGGTTATTTGCATTTAGATCAAACGAACAGGGGCATTGAATTATTGGGAAAGTCGTCTGTTCAGCACATTAACCCTTATTTTAGTCAAACTTACGGTAATAGTGACCAAGGCGTTTACAGCCGAGGTTATGGAATCACGAGTATTAAGTCGTTTCTAGAAGACGTTATCGCTATCTTCACGGGAGAAGAGGAGTTGGGTGATCTGCAAAAGAAAAGACCGAGTTTTGCTGAATCCGTGGTCTCGGTTGCTGTCAGTGAAGCTGTAAGTATGAGCTTAGTTGGTGGCTCTCAGTGGGTAGAGATTAAATAATGATCATTGCTATGCTTCCTGTTCGCTCTGGGTCCAAGCGCCTGGCTAAGAAGAATTACCTGGACTTGAACGGGCGGACGATACTTGAGCGGGCGATTCATAAGTCTTTGGCAGCAAAATGTTTTGATTCTGTTGTGGTCAATACAGATGACTCTTCATTAAAAGGCGTAGTGGAGGGGTTAGGGGCGGAATTTTATCTTAGGGCATCGCGTCTGGCTTCGGACGACGCAACGTCAGACCAAGTTGTTCTCGATTTTTTAGCCAACAAGGGTAGTGCTTCAGTATATTGGGTCAATACTGTCAGCCCATTTTCTTCAATTCAAGACATCCAGTCAGTTGTGTCGGCGCTCGAAGGATCTGAGGCAAGTTCGGTGGTTTCTGTAAACCATAAGTTCGTTCATACTCTTGTTAATTCGACTCCTTCAAATTTTGCCTACTCTGATAGCGGGTTTGCTAAAACCCAGGATTTACTGCCAGTTACTCTTTATAATTATGCGATAATGGGGTGGAAGCGTTCGGCCATGCGCGATCTCGAGTCGCGTAAACTTTTCACCGAAGACACGTTGCTGGTTGAGTCCTCTGAGCAGAGCTCTTGGTTACTGAAAACCAGAGAGGATTTTGAGCGCCTTGAGATCATAGCCAGAGGGTTTGACATTGAAGTATGACGTTGTCATCCGGTGCCTCAACGAAGCAGAATGGCTGCCAGCCACTATGGAAGCGTTAGTTGCGCAATCGGTTGATCCCTCATCCGTGGTTTTTGTCGATAGTGGGAGCACTGACGGTTCTCGCGAGCTCGCTGAAAGTTATGGTTGGCGTATCATAGATTACGCTGATGATGAATTTAATTACAGTAGGTCACTGAATATAGGTTTTGCCGCCTCGGATGCTGATGCGATCTTAGTGCTGTCTGCACACTGCGTCTTGAGAGGTACTGATAGCGTCGCCTCGATGTTACAGGAGCTCTCGATGGATACATCAGTGGGAGCGGTTTATGGACGCCAGCTCCCAACGGCTAATAGTTCTCCGCATGACATCCGAGATTTACTTACAGTTTTTGGTCGCGAGAGACTGGTGTTTAGAACATTTCCATTTTTTCATAACGCATTTGCAATGATACGACGTGATTGCTGGAAGTCTTGCGAATTCGATGAATCTGTCAATGGAATCGAGGATAGGATTTGGGCGCAAGCGATTACTCAATTGGGCTTCAGCATTGTTTATCAGCCATCTGCAGAAGTTTTTCATGAGCACGGTTTGAATCACGGCAAGTCTGATTCGCGAGCCCTAAGAGTGGTTAAGGCGCTGAGAGTTCATCACCATGATGATGTCAGCGTAGAATGGCCAAGTTATTTATAGGAGATGATCTGTCCGTGTTCACTAAACTTAAGAAGCTGTTTTTACCAAGAAATTTTTCCATTGACCTAACCTCTGGCTTTGATCAGAAGTACTACACTCTTGCCGACCATACTGACCTTGCTTCGTACATCTCTGTGCAGGTCGGAAAGACATCTGAAAAATTGGGACGCGGATGGCGGGGCGCTTGGACTACGAAAGACAGTATGGAGCGTGTAGCCGCTGAGGTTAAGTATATAAACTCAGATCAGCCAATCAGGGCGGTGTGCCACGGAGTTCGAACCGGCCAAGAGGTGCTGTGGCTTCGGGAGGCGCTTCCCGATGCCGATGTAGTTATTGGTACAGATATAGATCCTACAGCGGCGAGGTTTGAAGGTGTGGTTCAACATGATTTTCATGAGCCTATGTCAGGCGACTACTCCGGCATGAAGTTCGACCTAATCTATAGTAATTCGCATGACCATTGTAGAAATCCGACTAAGGCGCTGAGCACGTGGCTGGAGCAGCTGTCTGACTCAGGATGCTTGATCCTGGAGCACAGCAGGTCACACGGGCGTCGTTATCAAAGTGATATAGATTGTTGGGGGATTGAGCCAGAAATTTTACCATTTTTTTTGATCCATAATTTCTCGGTTGAAATTACAAACATGGTAGTTCTGAGTGAGAGTGATGGGCACATGCTACTCGTCATAAAAAAACGGACAAGGAAGTGATATGTCCTTATTTGTCAAAAACCTCTGACTAATAATCTTAGAGAGAGCATTAATGGTTAATTTTGGAAAGCCACTCGTTGGAAGCGAGGAGCTAGGACTGTTAGAAGAGGTCGTTAGCTCCGGAATTTTTGTCCATGGCGAAAAAACGGAATTGTTTGAAAGGCGTTTTGCAGAACATTTTCGATATAAGCATGCCCTGTCGGTGAGTTCATGCACAGCTGGTCTTCATTTGGCCCACTTTTCCCTGTCCAAGGGCGGGCTTTGTAAGGGAAGCGGCGGTATACCTGAGGTGATTTGTCCCGCGATGACGCATGTGGCAACGGCACACGCGATAGAACTCGCGGGTTTGAAACCAGTTTTCGTTGATTGCAATTCAGTCGATGGTAACGTTGATGTTGAGTTGCTTGAAGAAGCCGTCTCAGAGCATACGGTTGGTATAGCTGCAATGCACTTTAACGGAATCCCTTGTGACATGAAGAAAATTAATTCATTGGCGAATGAAATCGAAGCATATGTCGTAGAGGATTGTGCCATTGCTTTAAATGCGAAAATCGATGGCATTCCCGTCGGTTTGTGGGGCGATGTTGGTTGTTTTTCCTTTCATCCGGTCAAGCAAATGACGACAGGAGAAGGCGGGATGATGATCACGCGACGTGATGAGTTGGCTGAAAGATTAAAAATCGAGCGAGCATTCGGTGTCGACAGAAGTTTTAGGGAGCGCAGCGTTCCAGGTGTATACGACGTTCCGGTGCTTGGTTTTAACTACAGGATGTCTGAGTTATCAGCCGCAATAGGGTGCGCACAAATTAGAAAGTTTGATGAGCTAGAGTCCTGTCGAGAGAGCAACTATCGTTACTTACTGAGCAGATTGGCTGCTATGCCTCAGCTTGAAGTTAAGGGAGCGGACCTGTCACAGGATAGAGGTTTTTATACCTGTATAGTAAAAGTTGCCAATACAGTCGCTGACCGAAATCTTGTTATAAACAAATTACGAACCTACGGGATTCAACCCAGTGTCTATTACCCGCATCCTGTTCCAAGATTGGCTTATTACCAGCAAAGGTATGGTTACGACAGTCGGAAGTTTCCCAACGCAGAAATCTTTGCTGATTGCTGTGTGGCATTACCCATTGGCGCACACTTGACTGTCACGGATATGGAGAAAATCGCGGAAGCGCTGCAAGAGTCCATAGCATGAACATAGGTCAGGACATCCGCGGTAAAAACGTTTTGTTGGTTGGTGGTGCGGGATTTATAGGTCACAATCTTGCGCTGGCGCTCCGTAACGCAGGGGCGGAAGTAACCATCGCAGATAGTTTCTCTATCAACAGTATTCTTTCTCTGGCGACTGAAGCCGTACCCAGATTAGACAGCGAGATATACTCGAGTTTCCTTAACGAGAGGCTTGAGCTGCTGAGGGGCGCTGGAGTTGTGCTTCGTGTTGTTGATTTTTGTGATCGTCATTCGTGTTCAAAAACGCTTGCCGATGATGAATACGACGTTGTCTATCTGCTGGCAGCAGTGGCACATGCCTCGAGATCAAACAACGATCCCGTAATTGCGATGTCTAATCAACTACTTCCACTTCATAATTTGATCGCTGAGTTGGCGGACCGTCCGTCCACAAGACTTGTTTTTCTTTCGTCTTCGACGGTGTACGGCAACTTTAAAAGTGAAACTGTCAGTGAAAAAGATGAATGTAACCCCTTTGGTATGTATGCGGTCTTGAAGTACATGGGTGAACAACTATTGGGGGAATTTAAAGCACACTCCAATCTCAATTTTTCCATTGTCCGACCTTCTGCGCTATACGGTGAGCGGTGTATAAGTCGCCGTGTTTCCCAAGTGTTCTTGGAAAATGCAATAGCTGGTAGAGCCCTGGTATTTTCAGGTAATAGGGACGAACGTTTGGATTTCACATACATTCAAGACTTGATTCAAGGATTAATACGGTCGGGCTTTCACGAGCGGGCACGCGGTGAGATATTTAATATTACCTTTGGTGATGCACAGCCTGTTTTGAAGCTCGTTGATTTATTACGTACCAAATTTGAGCACATCGATTTTACAATTAAGCCGCGCAATCAGGCGACACCTCTACGAGGCACACTATCTAACGAAAAGGCAAAAAACTTAATCGGATTTAAGCCAGAGTGGCCATTAGAGCGCGGTTATTTAAAATATATTGATTGGTATTTGTCACGCGATACTTCTTTCGTATTCGAGGATACGCTAGCGTCTCCAGAAAACGAATGATTTGAGCTTAGGAAATTGCGACATAATGTTTACGAAAGTTTTGATAACTGGGGCAGCTGGATTTATTGGCTTTCATATAGCGAGAAGGCTATTAGGTTCTGGTGCGACTGTTGTCGGTATCGATAATCTTGACCCATATTATTCGGTGCGACTAAAAGAGGCGCGGTTAAGTCAGCTACAGAGTCATCAGAATTATCATCATGTCAACGCGAGCATTGAAGTGGACGATGTCTTACAAAATGTTTTTGAGACGCATCGTCCCGACGGAGTCATTCACTTGGCGGCGCAAGCGGGAGTCAGATATTCAATTGAAAATCCGGATAAATACCTGGATAGCAATGTCATAGGTACCTACAAACTTTTGGAAGCGGCGCGTCGTCATCCGCCTCAGCATTTGATATTAGCATCAACCTCATCAGTGTATGGCGCAAACATTGATCTGCCATTCCTCGAAACAGCAGCCACCTCAACTCCTATGTCCTTTTATGCTGCCACGAAGATGGCGACTGAGGCTTTTGCTCACAGTTATTCAAGTCTATATGGACTGCCAGTTACGATGTTCCGTTTTTTTACGGTTTATGGTCCATGGGGTCGTCCCGATATGGCCTTGCAGAAATTTGCAGAGCGGATTTTAGAAGAGAAGCCTATTCAAATCTATAACAATGGCCAGATGACTAGAGATTTCACATACATCGGGGATTTGGTGGAAAGCATTATAAGATTGATGGATGTTCTACCAAATAAAGCCGAACATTTCGATAACGACAGTCTATCGCCTGTCGCACCTTTCAGAGTAGTGAATATAGGTAATAGTAATCCCAGAAGTTTATTAGACTTTATTAGTACGTTGGAGGAATGTTTAGGCCAGCAGGCTATCCGGGAGTATCTGCCCATGCAACCAGGCGACGTTCCTGTTACGCACGCGGATACTACATTGCTAACAAACTTAACGGGTTACAGTCCCAGTACACCGATAGAACATGGCATAAAGGAATTTGCTGATTGGTTTAAGGACTGGTACGGGAAGCAATTGCTACTTTGATGGTTGAGTATCGAGGCAGGTATTTTGGCGGATGTAGATGTATTGATCGTCGGTGGTGGTGTTGTCGGTTTAGCCGTCGCTCGTGCTTTTGGACGTCGCGGTGTCGACGTCATGGTGTTGGAAAAGGGCGAGCAGTGCGGTCAGGGCTTGAGTAGTCGCAACTCAGGTGTTATACACGCGGGCCTTTATTATTCCGATAACTCCCTGAAGCGCAGTTTATGCATTGACGGACGCGATGCGTTGTATAACTACGCAAAGGACCGGGGCATCCCATATCGTAACTGTGGTAAGTACATAGTTGCTACTAACAGTTCAGAGATTTTGGGCTTAAAGACTATATTGGAAGCTCGCAAAGACGATAGTAGAGTTCCGCTTCGTGAAGCTAGTCCGGATGAGGTTCGGGAGAGAAACGAGGGCATCGAGTGTTTGGCCGCCCTTTACTCACCGCTGAGTGGAATCATTGATCAATGGGAGTACTCACTTGCGCTTCAAGGTGAAACTCAAGCCCTGGGGGTGAGCCTCGTTTGCAACACAACAGTTCATGATTTTACGAAGAATAAGGACGAATATAATGTAACGTATTCGTCAAACGGTGTCGGTGATGTTCATCACATAACATGCAGAAGACTTGTAGTAGCAGCAGGTCTCGGGACCGATGAGGTTATATTTCCAAGTTACCCAAATTTGGGAAAAAACCTGACCCGAATCAGGTTTGTCAAGGGCACTTGGTATACCGCGCAAGGGGTCAAGACAAGCTTCGAAAATTTGATTTACCCCGTACCCACCGAATATGGCTTGGGAGTGCATTTAACCTTTGATATGTCCGGACAGGTAATGTTTGGGCCTGATACGGAGTCTATACCCCGTCCGGATTTCTCAGTCAGCAGCTCAAATAGAGAGGACATTAGGAAAGTCGTAGCTCGTTACTTCCCCAAAATTATGGTAGCCGAGATGGAGCCCGTAATGGCAAGTGTGAGGCCGCAATTAGTTGCAACCCCCCGCGATTTTGAGATCGTAGAGGGTTCTACTTTCGGGCTTACCCACTCCATATTTTTGCGGGGTATAGAAAGTCCAGGGCTCACCGCGTCGTTGGCCATTGGTGATACAGTAGCACAGAGATTGTCGTGAGATATTGGGGATAAATTTGAATAGAAATATTGCTGTTGTTGGCTTGGGCTATGTTGGTCTGCCTTTGGCTGTATGTTTAGCTAGGCGGCACGTTGTTTATGGCTTTGATGTAAACGAAACGCGGATAGAAGAATTGCGATCTGGTGTTGACTCAACTGGGGAGCTTACGCCTGAAGAGTTGCATTCGGTGGGCAAAAATCTGACGCTCGATTCATGTCAAAAAGTATTAAGTAGTGCGCAGATATTCATAGTTACAGTCCCAACCCCTGTAGACGAATTTAAGGTTCCTGATCTACGACCGCTTTTGCGAGCAAGCGAATTAATAGGAGAGTTTTTAAAGCCCGGAGACTTGGTAGTTTTTGAGTCGACTGTGTTCCCTGGTGCCACGGAGGATTATTGCGTGCCCGTTTTGGTTGATAAGAGTGGGCTGAAATATAATGAAGAATTTAGTGTCGGATACAGTCCTGAGAGAATAAATCCTGGTGATCCGTTGCGTAGAGTTGATCAAATTGTGAAGGTGGTTTCAGCCTCAAACGCTCAAGCTCTTGATGTTATAGATAAGTTGTATGCTAGCGTCATTGTTGCCGGAACCCATAGGGCTCCTTCGATAAAGGTTGCGGAGGCTGCTAAGGTTATTGAGAACACGCAGCGCGACGTTAATATTGCATTGATAAACGAGTTGTCTCAGCTTTTTAGCCTAATGGATATCGATACCACTGATGTGTTAGAGGCCGCTTCGACAAAGTGGAATTTTCTTCCATTTACGCCAGGGCTGGTTGGTGGGCATTGTATAGGAGTCGATCCTTACTACTTAACATACAAAGGAAGCCAGCTTGGCTATCATGCGCAAATGATTTTGTCTGGACGTCGGATTAATGACGCGATGCCAAGGTATGTAGCAAGTTCGATTACCGAAAAATTCATGTCTTTGCCTAATTGCCATGAGCTTTCACGCGACGTTTTATGTTTGGGTGCGACCTTCAAGGAAGATTGTCCCGACACTCGTAATTCTAAGGTATTTGAATTATGTGACGAGTTAGAAAGATACGGGTTTAATATCTCACTCGTTGATCCCATAGCTGCGGAACATACGTCAGGGGACAACGCCTCAAGAGTCATATTGCGTGAGGCGCCAAGACCTGACTATGGTGTAATTATTCTTGCCGTGCCGCACAAGTGCTTCATTGATATTGGCGTTTCGGAGATCAGAGGTTTAGGGGCTGAAAATGCATTTTTCGCAGATCTGAGGAATGCGTTTCCAGAGGGTTACGCAGATTTTAAGCTCTAGAAGATTGGAGGTGTCCTGGTGATACAGGGGGCACAATTTTGCCTAGGGCTCGTTTCTAAGCCTGCAGACATCATCAATATAGAAGAGGCAGCCCACAGGCTCGGAATAACACCACACTACATAGTAATCTATGAATCCAAGGTGCGGTGTGCGTCCGTCAAAGAGATTTTAGTTTCCTTGGGTCGCAACTATGACGTTGTGGTATCCACCGATGTGTTTTCGTTCCTGATGGCGAAGATAAACAACCAGTCAAACATAAAAAAAATTACCGCCTATACCATATCAATACTGACCGCAGGCATGTGGAGAATGCTTTTCACTTGGCTAAACAATAGAAATGTATGGCGGTGGCATGTGGGGGTTGATTTAGTAATAACCGATTTGTGGCGAACCAAAGTGTCTTGTGTGCTACAAACGTACGCCAAAGAAATAATTGTGGTTGATGGCGGTCTGAGCACAAAACATTTGGGTTTGCTCCCAGTGAGGGGTAGAAGTCTCCGTGAGGTGGTAGCTGATTATCTAGAGTCGCAGATAGTCGTAGACTACGCAGAAAGATCAAATCCTTTGTTGGATGCCTTGTTTAAGCGACTGAGATATTCTCTTTATTCACTGAGCAAAGGCGAAAGGAAGCTCGTCAGCGAACGGTTTTCGAAAATGTCAGCGCTATTATTTTCCCTATATGCCGATTCTAGCAGTGCAGGGCGCCTGATTTTATCGAAGCATGAAGAAGAAGTGCGGTGTTTGGTTAATGATCTGAGTTTTTTCCAACAAAGAATTTTAAATTTTTCCCATAGTAAAGAGGTTTGGATTGTTGGGTATCCCAATCTCAAAAATTGTTCCTCCCAAATTAAAGTGGCTAAAAGATATGGAAGCCAAATAAAATATTTCATACATCCGCGAGATCAACAGATTCTGCATAAGAATAGGGCGCTTCGTATAAACTACTTTGATATGGAGGAGAAAAATAATCTAGAACTGGTCAAGTCTGGCTTGCCTATGGAATGGTATCTTTTGGACCACGGGCAACTCCCCGCAAAGATATTGACCTACCGTGGCACTAGCTTGGTTGCATTTCTTTCAAAAGTAGGCCTAAGGGATAAGCTAGCATATGTCGACTAAGCGAGTATCAAGTGACGTATCAGTGGCGTTAGTGTGGCTGTTAGGGCTTGTTTATTACGTATTCGTAGTTTATCCAAGGGCATTTTCTTTTGATTTGGGTGACTATGCACAGTACACAGAAACTTTCGCGTATTTTGCAACCCTTCCCCTTACAAACTTCGGTATTGTAGATTTTTTAACTGACGATCTACTTTTTTATACCGTATTTGTGCACGGCCTTGGAATTAGCGACTACAGTGTCGCCCTGAATATCGTTATTTTTTCTGAAGCGCTCCTTTTACTAAATATCTTCCGAGTCATCAAGCGCGAGAAAAAACTGTCTAGTCATTGGCCAAATTTTCTTTTTCTATTAGTTATTTTATATCCAAAGTTTTTCGAACTAATTTTCTTTAATATTAGGCAGGGCACATCTTTTTTAATTCTAATATCTGCTCTTTATATTTGGAAAAATAGGATTTCTCGTGTTTTGGGAGTTGGGTTGGCATTGAGCTTTCACCTGTCTTCATTGTTATTGCTCATTTTTTATTTTGGCGGAAAAATCGCTTTCAGAATAAAGGCTAATTCGACATACCTAGTGGTTTTTTCTTTAATTTTCTGTGCATTTTTATTCAGTGTATATATCGTTTCGGACTTGCGGTTTGGTTCTGGTTGGCAACCCCGAGGCTTGTATACGTCTTTTATTTTGTGCATTTTGACACTTATGCTGGGATCTTTGTTTAGCAGCGAAAGTTCTATTTTCACGTTCCCAACGCTTATGTTAATCCTTTTTATATTTGTTGGTCCGGTCTTAGATGTTCCAAGTTATCGTTTTTTCCCAAGTTGTTTATTCCTGTTCTGGATGCACATTGCTAGTCTTCGTAGCGTTAGCTCATTTGACTTGATGCCGATTTTCGGTATCGGAGCTTTGTGCCTTAGCGCCAATTATCTATGGATATGAGTAGCTACGATTTTTGTTTGATTACCCACAAAATTCATGGTGGCGGCGCAGAGGTGGCCGTTAAACGCCTTGCGAAAGGCCTACAGCAGGAGGGTTTTTCTGTCGCTATTTTTTGTTTAAAAAATCCGGAGGATAAGCGCTCAATTTCAGGAGTTTCGGTTTTTTCCCCAAGAAATATACGTTTTCGGCCTGCTTATTTTTGCGTTGTAATTTTTTTTCTACTGAAAGTCGTCGCTGCTAGAAAACCTCGGAGCTTTAAGTTGGTTTGTTTTCAAACAGACCTTAATATCTTGGTTATTTTTATGAGGCTTATTACTGCGAGCAGGGCTAAAGTTTACGTGTGTGAGCGATCTGACCCGGTTCAATTTCCTGTCAATTCATTTTTAAGATCCCTACGATTTGTTTTCTACCGATTTGCGCACCGTATTATTTGTCAGACAAACCACGCATCGTTTTTTTTTGGGAAGATGCTGCCGCGCTCCGAGGGTCGGATTTTTACTTGCAAAAATATTCTAGATACTCATAGCAGTAGTGTGCAAGCGCGCAGTGCTCGAGGTCGAGATGAAATTAAGCTTGCCTGTGTGGGTCGACTTACTAAAGAGAAATGTACTAGAGACGCGATTGACTTCGTATTAATTGGTCAGTCACTTGGATACCCGTGCTCATTAGATATTATCGGCAGTGGTGACGAGTATACAGATCTTCAAAACTATATAGTGAGTAAAGACGTCACCCTGTCGGTTAGACTTTGCGGGCATCGCAACTTAGGCCCGAGTTCCTTTTTACCGTATGATGTGCTGCTTCATCCCTCTCGCTTAGAGGGTATGGCAAACTCAGTTCTTGAGGCTATGATTGAGGGCATCCCCGCTGTAATTTCATCGAATTGTCGACCTATGCAAGAAGTGGTTACTGACAGTCTTAATGGTTTTGTACTGGAGGACTTCAATAGCGAAATGGAAGTGTGCCGGGTCCTTGAAATGGTAAGTAATGCTGGCACATATGAAGTTGTCTCTAAAGCAGCGGCTCGTAGCGCAAAGCCGTACTCACGAGATTTGGCGATAAAGGAGTGGCTCGTCGCAATTTGTGATTAGGCGCTGGCTAAACGATTTGGTAAACTAAAGTCATTTTGTAGCACGTCTTTTGCCAAAAGAGTAATCGTCTTCCACCAAATCGCGTGGGGCTTTTCGATTTTCCAGCTGAGGAACTTTTATTTAGCGCAGCCTTTATTCGTCGGTTTTTGGCTACATGAGGAATAAAATATCTTTCTCGGTTGAACGGCAAAATTGTTAGAAGAGTCAACGTGCCTGGGAAGTAGATAACAAACGGGCCGCTTTAGTTGAGGTGTTTATAAATGCCTAGTGATGAGTCGAAATTTTATCGTCGAGTTTTTGCAACGAATCACCGACGTGAGTTGAACAAGCAGATTCACCGATGCTTGCCCTCTTTAGTTGGAAGAGTCCTAATTATTGGTGCCGGTCGCATGGACTATTCTAAGTTCTTTGATGAAACTAAATGTAGCCTAACACAAACCGACATTATTTCATGTGGCCCCCATATAGATCACACTATAGATATATTAGAACTGCACAAACTTCAAAAAAAATATGATGTAATTATTGCGTTGGAAGTACTTGAGCATGTTGAGAGCCTTATTGTCGCGATTGATCAAGTTTATGATTCTTTGGATGAAGGGGGGAAATTTATTGCAAGCTTACCTTTTATGTTCCACATTCATGGAGATCCTCGTGATTACATTAGGTTGACTGAGCAGGGTATCAATAAATATCTGGGGAGATTTAAGCTGGTACATATTCATGCTTTTGGCAGTCGATTTCACGTTATTTTAGATTTGATTTCTACGTCTTTTAAGGCTTTGGCAGTTATAAGAATTTTTAATTATCTTTTTTCAAGTAAATTTTTTTCGCACACTTCAAAGACGGCGCCGAGTGGGTATTTTTTTGAATGTCACAAGTGATTCTTCATGTAATCTCCTCACTGCGGGATGGCGGTGCTCAGCGTGCTCTGAAGAATATTGTCTCTGAGAACCCGTCTTGTTCTTTTTTAGTTTTAAGTCTCACGAGTGGAGGAATTTATAGGAAGATTTTGCAGCAACACAGTAACGTGGAAATTCTTAGTATAACTGGGTTCCTCAAACGAGTTATTTCGTTTCGGCTTGCAAGTGTTTCCGTCATTGTAGGGTGGATGTATCACGGTGCTTTAGTTGTCTATCTTGTCAGGATGTTTATGCCCGGTGCTAAGCCAGTCATCACATATCGACAAACAATTTATGATTTATATGATTTTAAGTTTGTCACCAGGCTAGTGATTGGGAGTTGCAGATTTCTCAACAATTTGGGTAGTCTCAGGACGGTCTATGTTGCGTCTACATCCAAAGCTCATCATGAGAAATTGGGTTTTGACGTTACGAATTCGGTGGTGATTCGCAATGGTTTCGAATTGCCTGATGTCGCTGTGGCACGGAGGTTTGAAGGGCAGGGTGACACAGTCAGATTCGTGTCTGCAACGCGGTTTACACCCCAGAAGCGATTGGATCTCATGCTGCGATCTTTTGCAGAGTTGATCAAGACAGATTGTAATTGTCGTTTGTACCTGTACGGAGAGGGTTTCGAAGCAAACAATACCGTCC
>MDSZ01102734.1_pt1 | contig 14077 bp, 13 predicted proteins | sample 811201 | NCBI WGS metagenome assembly MDSZ01 (sample SAMN05326647, study PRJNA326480) | marine metagenome | isolation source: seawater | place: Indian Ocean: North | collected 2010
CGTTGATAGGCTGGGTGTGGAAGTGCGGTAACGCATGTAGCTGACCAGTACTAATAGCTCAATTGGCTTGATTTATGCACTGAAAAAAATTTTTAAATTTTGTATTAGATATTTATTGATTTTCGATTTTGACTAATAATTTTGTAAGTCACTTCTATACATGCAGCAAATGTTAATGTTGATGTAAGTGTATATCCAAAAAATGGTATAGCCATTATATAACATTGAATTAAACCTTCAACAGAGTAACCATATGACCCATTTAGCCAAACACCAAAATTGGTAATAATGTAAAAAAGTATTGCACTTAAAACTACTCCTAAAAATCTAAATCTCAAACTTTTATTTAAATACTTAGATAATACACCAATAAGTATCACACTTCCCCATGTGAATAATATTGTTGAATGAAAACCAATAATTATGTCAGTGAATATTAGCGATATGACTACAAGTGGAATAAATTTAATTCCAAAAAAAGCAGGTATATAAAAACTAATTGCAAGCAAACTGGTAAAATTAGGAGGATGTGGGATGAACCTACTTGCTGAAAGAGCTAATAGGGCACAAATACCAACTTTAATATAATTCATAAAATGACATTATCATTGTAAATTTACAAAACAAGAGATTAATATTTAAATCCTAATTTAATAACTCTTCCTTCTTGGTTATAACCATGTGGCTTTTGATAGTGATCATCTAATAAATTCGTGATTTTAAAATAAAAATCTGTATTTTCTATTTTCTTAGATAATTTTAAATCAATTATTTCTCTACTATCCATTTCAATAGTACTAAATGTTGAGCTATGTGTATCAAAATGTTTTCCATAATACTTATATTTTAGGTTTACTTTGAAATTTCCAACAAAAGAATTTTCTATATCTTTTGTAAAATTAGCTCCAAAATTTTTTTGCGGCCTTCTTAACTGAGATGCGCCATTTTCTTTCTTAGAACTTAGAAAAGATCCAAATAAATTAAAATTAAAATCTTTATTTTTGTAAGACAATGTTGAATTTAATCCAGACTGGTTAAGGGCAATATCATCATTATCGTTTCTATATTTATTGTTGATATATTCAATATTATTTTTAATGTTTGACCTAAAAGCTCTAGTAGAAAGTTTCAAATCTTCATTTAGATCTAAATTTGAATATATTTCTAACGTGTTACTTTTTTCAGCATCCAAGTCTCTGTTACCAGAATATCCAAAGTTATCAGTGCCGTACATTTCATACAATGTTGGGTTTCTTAAACCATTCATGTAACTAATACCTAGATTTGATCCATTAATAAATTTTTCAACATTTACTTTAAAGGTAGAATTATCCCCAGTTTGTTTGTGTTTATCGTTTCTTACAAAAAGAGCCAAGTTATAGTTATCCAAAAAATTATAACCTAAGTTTGAATATAAAGATATATTGTCAGAATTACCTTTGGTTGAAGCTTGATAGCTTCCTTGATTATCGAAAGAACCCCAGTCATATTTATATTCGGTTCCAACTCCTATTGACATTTTATTGTTTAATGTTTTAGACAAATCATATTTTACTCCTATTGCCTCACTTTCATAAGTGTCGATTGTCCCTCTTTCATCATATTCCCGGTCGTACATATTATAATACACTAAATATTTTTGTTTACTTGATTTGCTTAAGTTTTCTAATCCAAATTGAGTTGTGCCCATTAAGTTATCCCCCTCATATCCTGACTGTTTTGATGAAGAATTGTCATATTCAGCTACTGTTTGTCTTAGGTAAGTATTATTAAAAACTCTTAAATTTTTGAAATAATTTTCAAAATTGATATTTGCTGAATAATTTTTCACACCATCTTTTTCATCATCTGGGGATCCTAAAGCACTCGTTGTTTCATTTTTAATCCCACCAATTTTTAGATTTAAGCTTGAGTTGTCATATATAAATGTTTTGTTTCCAGTAAATTCATAATTGCTATTATTATCTGATGCAAATTTTATAGAGTCTTTGAAATCTCCTGCTAAAATAATATTAATAGCTCCGCCTATTGCGTTTGTTCCAAAATGTGAAGCGCTTGAGCCAGGGAAAATTTCTATTTGATGTATTGTTTGAATAAAATCTACACCAAAGTCATGTAACCCTTGTGTAGTCGATTGATCATTAATAGCCACTCCGTTTATCATAACCAAAGTATGATTTGATCCCGTTCCCCTCATAAACATCGAAGTCTGCTGTCCTTTTGGACCCGATTGAGTTAAGTTAATGTCTGGCACTTGTGCCAGTACATCAATTAAATCAATAGCTCCCATTTCATCAATTTGTTTTTTTGAAATAACAACTTTATTAACCCCTCTTTTTGCAAATTCAGAAGAGTTAGATATATCACTTATGATTTCTATACATGGGGTATTGTTTTTGTTGTCCCATTTGCAATTATAAATTTCTTCTTTAGTAAAAGAAATTTGAGAATAAAAAAATTGTAATATTAATACAAAAATTAGTCTAGACACTTAAATCCTTTCCGGGAAATTATTTCCCTTAAATATTTAATGCCTCTGCTAATTTTTAATTGTAGAACTAGACTTTTCCTGGCCTTCGTTCACAAAGGGCTTCACTGGGTGGCGCTCCGACTTTACGGTTGCAGGTACAGCAAATGAATTACACACTTATTTCCCACCAAGCATTTCAGTGTAAAACTGATACTAATTCTCTAAATAATTAAATCAACATAAATTTGAGAAAAATTAATTAATTTGCTAAACTTAAAAACGTATAATATAGGTCATAAATTCTTAATTATTTATGAAAAATATTGTTGTTACTGGTGGAGCAGGATTTATAGGCAGCCATTTAGTAGAATTTTTAGTAAAAAAAAATTTTAAAGTCACTGTTATTGATAATCTGTCGAATGGAAACTTAAAAAATCTAAATAATTTTAAAAAAAAAATAAAATTTATAAAATGTGATATACGTAATAAAAATAAAATTTTAAAAATTTTAAAAAATAAAGATATCGTTTTTCATTTAGCAGCATTAGCTGATATTGTCCCAAGTATAGAAAACCCTTCATTGTATTATGATGTAAATGTAACTGGCACTATAAACTTGCTAGAAGCATCAAGAAAAAATAGAATAAAGAAATTTATTTATGCTGCTTCTTCATCTTGTTATGGTATTCCCAAAAAATACCCTACCTCTGAAAAAACATTTATTGATCCGGAGTATCCTTATGCACTCACTAAATACATTGGCGAATTATTAGTCCAACATTATAATAAAATATACAACTTAAATACAACATCTATTAGATTATTTAATGTTTATGGGCCTAGATCCAGGACATCAGGGACTTATGGTGCAGTTTTTGGAGTTTTTTTGAGACAAAAACTTAGCAATAAACCTTTTACAATTGTGGGCAATGGAAAGCAAACAAGAGATTTTACTTTTGTAAGTGATGTAGTTAGTGCAATGTACAATGTTTATATTAAACAGAAGAAAGGTGGTATCATTTATAATGTTGGTAGCGGGAATTCAATTTCAGTAAATAAAATCGCAAAACTTTTAGGTGGTAAAAGAGTCTATATTCCAAAAAGACCTGGAGAACCATCAAAAACATTTGCTGATATAAAAAAAATAAAAAACAATTTAAAATGGAGTCCTAAAATTCCTATAGAAAAAGGCGTTGAAGAAATTCTTAAAAATATAGATTACTGGAAAAGTGCCCCATTATGGAGTCCAAAATCTATAAGAAAAGCTACTAAATCTTGGTTTAAATACCTTAAAAAATAATGGCAAAAATTCTTAATGAAAAAAATATTAAAATTGAACTCAAAAAATTAAAAGGTAGGTCAATTGGTTTATGCCATGGAGTGTTTGATGTGGTTCATTTCGGTCATATACTTCATTTTAGGTCTGCAAAAAAATTTTCTGATATACTAATTGTTTCAATAACAAAATCTAATTTTATCAATAAAGGCCCTGGAAAACCTTTATTTGATGATTATCAAAGATTGGAGTTTCTTAAATCAATCAAGGAAATTGATTATTTGTATTTATGTAAATCTGAGAGCTCTGAGAATGCGCTTAAAACCATAAAGCCAAATTTTTACATTAAGGGACCAGATTATAAAAATAATAAAGATGACAAAACTAAGAAAATATACTTAGAAAAAAAAATATTAAAAACCTTTGGTGGAAAAATAATTTATACAGAAGATGAAAAATTTAGCTCTTCAAAAATAATTAATAACAAATCTTATGTATTTAACAATGAAGTTTCAGAATTTTTAAAAAATTTTCAAAGAAAAGTTGGTAAAGATTATATTTTTAAAAAGATTAAAGAAATGAAAAAACTTAATGTCCTTTTGCTTGGTGAAACTATCTTTGATAATTATGTTTTTGGAGATATAATAGGTAAATCAGGAAAAGAACCTCATTTAGTTTTTAATAAAAAATATGAGGAATTTTACTGTGGTGGTGCCTTTGCTGTAGCAAGGCATATATCCTCTTTTGTAAATAAAATAACTTTTTTATCTTCTTATGGCCAGGAAAATTATCTAAATAAATATTTTAAAAGTCAAAAACCAAAAAATTGTAAATTCATAAATATTAAATATGATAAAAAATTTAACTCTATTGTAAAAACAAGATTTATGGATTTAAATTCAAATTACAAAATGTTTGGTTCATATATTTTACCAAAAGATTCCTCCATTAATTTCAAAAAGCAATTAAAAGAAAAATTCTTAAAAAATAAAAATAAAAATAACTTAACTATATTGTGCGACTATGGACACGGTTTTTTTGAAAATAAATTTATAAAATTTTTTAATTCTTCTAAAATATTCAAATCATTAAATAGCCAATTAAACTCGTCAACGTTAGGCCAACATTCAATATCAAAATTTAAAAATTCTGACCTTGTTATTATAAATGAAAATGAGTTAAGATATGAATTTAAAGATAGTGAAAGTAAAATAGAATTAATTGGTAAAAAAATTTTAATTAAAAACAAAATTAAAATGTTGATTATTACAAGAGGTAAAAATGGTTCTATTTTATTAACTAAAAACAAAAATTACTATTGTCCAGCTTTCGCTATAAAATCTATCGATAAAGTGGGAGCTGGCGATACAATTCTATCTATAGCTTCATTAGCGGCAAAAATAAAACTCCACCCATTAGCAATTCTTTTAATATCGTCTATATGCGCCTCACATTCAATACAGACTTTAGGTAATAAAAATGCAACAAATTTGGATAATCTAATTAGAGACTTAGATTATCTTCTCCAGTTTTAAAACTAATTTGCTTTTTTTGAAATTCAATATATTTATTCAAAAAAAATAAAAATGAATATTTTAATTATTGGTGGTGCTGGTTATGTGGGTTCAGAATTAGCACCCATGTTAGCTAAAAAAAATAAAGTTACTGTTTTTGATTTGTTTATTTATGGTCAGACTTTAGCTGAGAGTGAAAATCTTAGTCTAATAAAAGGGGACCTGAGAGATATCGGTAACCTAAAAAAAATAGTAAAAAATTTTGATGCTGTAATCCATCTTGCATGCATTTCAAACGATCCAAGTTTTGATTTAGATCCAAGTTTAGGTAAATCAATTAACTTTGATCCTTTTGAAGATTTGGTTAAAATCTCAAAAGATAGTGGTGTAAGCAGGTTTATTTACGCTTCTTCATCAAGCGTTTATGGAATAAAACAGGAAGACAATGTGGACGAAAACTTTTCTCTTCAACCTTTGACAGATTATTCAAAATTTAAAGCAAAGTGCGAGGATGTTTTGCTAAAATATAATGATGCATCTTTTTCTTGCTGTATTATAAGGCCTGCAACTGTATGTGGTTACTCAAAAAGACAAAGATTGGATCTTGTTGTAAACATTCTAACAAACCTTGCTTATAATAAGAGTGAAATAAAAGTTCTTGGCGGATCTCAATTAAGACCAAATATAAATATTAAAGATATGTGCAATTCTTATGATTTAGTTTTAAATTGTGATAAAAAATTAATAAATGGTGAAATTTTTAATGTTGGGTATGAAAATAACTCAGTATTACGTTTAGCGGAAATAGTTAAAGAATCTTTTGAAAAAAATATAGAAATTAAAATGGTAGAGTCAAACGATAATCGCTCTTACCATATTTCTTCTGAAAAAATTAAAAACAAATTAGGATTTTCAAATAAATTTACAATAAAAGATGCTGTAATAGATTTAATTAGTGCAATGGATAAAAAACTTATTACCAATACCCTTGATAATGAGTTTTATTTTAATATTAAAAGAATGAATTCAATAAACTTAAAGTAAATTATGAAGGTAAGATATTCATATTTATCTCAACAATTTTCAAATTGCGAGGATCTTTGGAGAGATCTTAAAAAATTTGTAAAAACTGGTGACTTTACATTGGGAAAACCATTATCTGTTTTTGAAAATAAGTTTGCTAAACTGATTGGAACTAAATATGCTGTAGGAGTAAATTCTGGCACAGATGCTATAAAATTAAGTCTAAAGTCTATTGGTATTAAAAATGGAGACGAAATAATAACTGCTGCCAATACTTTTGTAGCAACAGTTGGTGCAATTTGTGAATTAGGCGCAAAACCAGTATTTGTTGATTGTGATGATACTTTTTGCATGAATGTTGACTTGGTAGAAAAAAAAATAACAAGAAAGACTAAAGCAATAGTTCCAGTTCACTTTACAGGATATATGACGAACATGAAAAAACTAAACAACATTTCAAAAAAATATAATATTCCGGTAGTTGAAGATGCTTGTCAGTCTATTTTAGCAGAAATAAATGGAAAAAAAGCTGGGACTTGGTCTAATTATGGAGCATTCTCAATGCATCCATTAAAAAATATCAATGTTTGGTCTGATGCTGGAATGATTGTGACTAGCAATAAGAAAATTTATGAAGAGCTAAAACTGTTAAGAAATCACGGATTAGCAGATAGAGATCATGTAAAAATTTGTGGGTACAACAGTAGGTTAGATACTTTTCAAGCAGTCGTAGGGAATTGGCTGATACCAGATGCTGTAAAAATATCAAAAAAAAGAATTGAGAATGCAAAATATTTGGATCAAAATCTATCAAAAATTAAAGGAATTAAAATCCCACCAAGACCAAATAATTATAGAATTGTATTTCATTTATATATTGTCTTTGCAAAAAAAAGAGACCAACTGCTTAAATATTGTTTAAAAAAGGGTATAGAGGCGAAAATTCACTATCCTATTCCAATGTATAGACAAGAAGCTATGAAATCTTTAAATCATAAAGTTGGAGATTTTCCTGTAAGCGATTATCACGCAAAAAATATAATTAGTTTTCCATGTGACCAGCATCTTTCAAAAAAACAACTCAATTATATAATCAAGACTGTAAAAGATTTTTATAATTAAACTATTTAGTTATGAGGATAATTCTTAATCCTGCATCTAGCGAGGAATATGATATAAGAATGTTATCATCTCTTAGCAAAGCTTTGGAAGAGCTAGGTCACCAAACTATTTTATTAAAAAAACAATTTAAAAACAGAGAATTATTAGAGTTTATAAAATCTGATAAGGATGTTTTATTTCAAGTTAATCAATTTACTAATTTTAATTTAAGAAGTAGGTATCCACACATAAAAATAGTATCTTGGTTCCAAGATATATTTCCCTCAATTTCACAATCCATTGAAAATTTTAATCTTACAGAAAATGACTTATTTTACACTTTAGGTGATCCAAAAGTTCTGGGATTTAATAATACAAAAAAACTATACGTGAAACCATTTTATTCAGGTGCGGATTTTAAACAAGCAATATCAATGGAAAAAAAGTATGACTTTTCAATGGTTGGTTCTATCCTGCCCGCACCAAGTGGAAGTAGATTTTTTCAAAGAGGAGAAATATCAATTAGACAACTCACTATAATGTACATAAAACAATTATTAAAACCAATATTTCTTATTTTAAAAAAAAAAAAAAATCGAAACTTTTTTAAAATTGTAGAGCAAAATTACGAATTTCTTAATGGAAGTTTAGATATAGGAGCACTGGAAAATATAATGAAAATCGAGGGTGCCCCTGAACGGGCAGTTGATTTTTTGTGTAGAGAGTATCCTAGAATATTAGATAGATATAATTTAATAAACCTAGCTTTGAAAGTAAGTGATAATCTTATTTTAGCTGGTTCAGGATATAATTCTTATAAAAATTTTCAAAAATTTTCACTTGGTCTAATAAAAGATCAAAAAAAAATCGAAAAAATATTTTATTCCTCTAAAATAAATTTAACGAATAATACCCATGGTCTTGCTTTACATTCAAGAGTAATTGAATGTATGGCCTGTGAAGGATTTGTTATGTCTCACAACTCTCCAAGAGACAATACCCATGGTGGATTTTTAAAAAACTTTGAAGAGGGTAAACATTTTGCCTTTTACGATAAAAATAATTTCAGTGAGTCAGTATCTAAGTATTTGAAAGATGAAAAACTCAGAATAAATATTGGAAAAGAGGCAAAAAAAATAATATTAGCTGAGCATTCTTGGAAAAAAAGAGCAGAGGAGCTCTTAAGTGACCTTAAACAAGTTTAGTAAATATATACTTATAATTTGTATAATTAATATTTAATAGACAAAGAAACTTAAACTGTTTATTAAAAAAACATAATAAAAATTTTATCTGTTATGAAAATTAATTACGTAAATGTAAATAAGCAGTTTATAGATGAAAAAAAACATTTAATTAAAATTTTAACTAGAATTTTATCTAAAGAAAGTCATGTTGGTGGAGATGAAATATCAAAATTTGAGAAAAATATTTCTAAAGTATGCAAAAAAAAATATACAGTTGCTCTAAATAGTGGAACAGATGCTTTAACACTATCTTTGCACCTTTTAGGGGTAAAACGTGGTGATGAAGTAATAACACCACCCAATTCTTTTGTTGCTTCGACTGCATCTATTATTCATTTAGGAGCGAAACCAGTTTTTGTTGATGTAAAAAATGATCAAAATATTAATGAAAATTTAATTGAAGAAAAAATTTCAAAAAAAACTAAAGCAATTATGCCAGTACATTTAACTGGAAGAATGTGTAACATGGAAAAAATTATAAAAATTAGTAAAAAATATGGCATTCCCGTAGTTGAGGATAGTGCTCAATCTATTCTCTCAAAATATAAAAATATACCTGCGGGAAGTTGGGGTGACATAGGTTGTTTTTCGGCACACCCTTTGAAAAATTTGAATGCAATGGGAGATGGTGGATATTTAACCACAAATAATCGTAAAATTTTTGAGAAATCAAAAAGTTTAAGAACCCATGGCATGATTGATAGGAATAAAGTTAAAGATTTTGGTCATGTTTCTCGCTTAGATACAATCCAAGCAGCTGTATTGAACTTTAGACTTAAGAAATTGAATGATATTATTAAAAAAAGAAGAAGAAATTTCTTACAGTATAAGTCTTTATTAAATAAAGATCATGTTTTTTTTCCACTAGAAAAGAAAGAGGAATTTAATACTTATCATACATTTGTTGTTCAGGTAGATAAAAGAGATGAGCTTAAAAAATATTTAAATAAAAATGGAATTTCAACTGCAATTCACTATCCAATTCCAATTCATTTACAACCAGCTTACAAAAAAATTTTTAAAGATAGAGAAAATTATCCTAACACAGAAAAACAAGCAAAAAGAATTTTGACTTTACCAATTAATCAATATTTAAATAATTCTCAAATAGCTTATATCTGTAAAAAAATTAATTCATTTTATAAATGATAAAAAAATTTAAAGATAAAGAAGTTAAACTATTCTATGAAATGCTAAGGATTAGACAGATAGAGTGGCATATTGCGAATGAATATAATAAATTTAAAATGCGTTGTCCTGTACATTTATCTATAGGGCAAGAGAGCGTGCCCGTGGCTGTAAGTAATAATTTAAATAAAAATGACCAAGTTGTTACTGCACACAGATCTCACGCGCATTATCTCGCAAAAGGTGGGAATTTAAAGGCCATGATCTCAGAACTTCATGGAAGGGTTACAGGTTGCGCAAAAGGTCTAGGAGGATCGATGCATTTAATTGATATGAAAGCTGGAGTAACAGCAGCTGTTCCAATTGTTGGAAGTACTCTGCCAATTGGAGTGGGTAAGGCTTGGGGGAACAAACTATCAAAAAAAAAAGATATCGTAGTTATATTTTTTGGAGACGGTGCAACTGAGGAAGGAGTGTTTCTTGAAAGTTTGGATTTTGCTGCTTTACATGATTTAAAAATATTATTTGTATGTGAAAATAATCTATATTCAGTTTACTCTAGAATAAATAAAAGACAAAATAAGAAGAGATCAATCACCTCTATATCAAAATCAATTGGAATAGAGAGCAAATATTACAGTAATCATGATGTATTAAAAATTAATAAGGATTTAGAGAGTGTAATTTTAAATATTAGAAATAAATCTAAACCTTACTTAATAGAAGTAGATACATACAGATATTTAGAGCACTGTGGCCCAAATTATGATGATGATTTAAATTATAGGCCAATAGGTGAAATTAAAAAATGGGAACAAAACGACCAAATAAATAAACTTAGGAGTAAATTACTTAAATTAGGAAAATTAAACACTAGTCTAATTAACAAAATTGAAATTCAAATTAGAAAAGAAATTTTGAGCGCCTTTCAATTTGCCAGATCAAGCAAATATCCATCAAAAGACTTATTATATAAGTATATTTATTTTTAATTATGAAAACAAAAGAATTATATTTTCATGAGGCCATCAACCAGGCAATAAAACAGTCAATACAAAAAGATAATAAAGTTATTCACTGTGGCTTAGGAGTAGATGATCCCAAGGGTGTCTTTGGAACTACTCTTGATTTACATAAAAAATTCAAAAAAAATATTTTTGACATGCCTACCGCAGAAAATTCAATGACCGGTATTGCTTTGGGTATTTGTCTAGAAGGATATAGACCAATAATAGTCCATCAAAGAGTTGAATTTTCCTTATTATCACTAGAGCAAATTATAAATCAAATCGCAAAATGGAGATTTATGAGTGGAGGAAAAAATAAAGTCTCTTTAGTAATAAGATTAATTATTGGTAAGGGATGGGGACAAGGACCACAACATAGCCAGTCATTAGAGGTTTTGTTTTCTCATATACCAGGATTAAAAGTTGTATGTCCCTCAAATCCGTTAGATGCAAAGGGTATGTTGATTGAGAGTATTTTTGACAACAACCCAATAATTTTTTTTGAACACAGATGGCTGCATGGAACTAAATCATATGTGCCTGAAAAATTTTTTAAAAAAGACATAACTAAAGCAAAAGTTTTAAGAAAAGGTAAAGATTTAACAATCATTTCATATTCTAATGCTTTAATAGAAACTTTAAAGGCATCAGATTTTTTAAATAAAAATAATATAAATGTTGAGGTAATTGATCTTAGAGTTCTAAGACCGTTAGATAAAAAAACACTTATTAAAAGTGCAAAAAAAACAAAAAAAGTTTTAGTTGTTGATAATGGGATGATTGAATATGGTATCAGTTCAGAAATTTCGTCTTTACTATATGAGAATATTAAAAAAGTTGAAGTTCATAGAATTGGAGTTAAAGATGTTCCAATTCCATCTACAGTTTCTTTAGCAAAATTATGTTACCCAGAAATCACAACAATAGTAAACAAAGTACTCAAAATTTTAAACAAAAAAGTTAAAGATAAAATTCCTGAAAGAAAAATTCCAGATCAACCAGATATATCTTTTAGGGGACCTTTTTAATGATTAAGTCAGCTAACATTTTAGCTACTTATAAAAATAAAGTTTTAGTTCAAAAAAGAGATTTTTCTAAAAATATTAAATATAAGGGCTACTATTGTTTGTTTGGAGGTCACTTACAAAAAAATGAGAGTTTTATTAAAGCTGCAAAAAGAGAATTTTTTGAAGAGACTAATTTAAAGATCAATTCATGTAAATTTTTTTTAGAACTTAAATTTAGTTTTAAAAGAGTATCTTATATGAAAAAATTTTATCATTACAAACTTGACAAAGCATGGAAAAAATATTTTATTTTTCGAGAGGGCGAGTCATTTGAACTAATATCAAAGAAACAACTAATGAGAAAAAAATTTGTTCCCTTCGATCTTTGTGCAATATTATATTATTATAGCCATAAAGACTATTAATTATGAGTATATATGTTCAATATTTTTAAAAAAAAAAAACTTTCAAGAGAAATATTAGTAAGTGAAAAAAATGAAACCATTCAGAATGCACTGAATAAAGTTTTCTTAGTTACTTCATGGGGATATGGAGCTGACCATTGGTTTTCTTGGTTTTCTAAAGCATTGAATGCTCACCCTGAAGTTTTTTCTTACTTGGCTAATGAAGGGTCAAGACCAAAGTATTTCCCAGAGGAGAGAACAAGGGCAGATAGACCAAATATAATCAAGTTTGTTAGATTTATTGCAGATGTAGGTCTCACTTTTGAATCTATTGGTGATTGTTATTCTTACCGACCAACGATGTTAAATGAATTACTAAATATTTATCCAGACATACCTGTACTTCATCTTACACGCCATCCGTATGCTTGGTTATTTTTTCACGTTAGGTGGAGGGAAAGAAACATGCGTATGCTTGGAGGAGAAAACAAGCCAATAGATCATGAATGGGAAAAAGGATGTGATCACGAACTTTTTAAGTCTTTAAAATTGAGATCATATAATAAGGAGGATATTGAAATTTGGACTACCTATCAAGGTTTTTGGAAAATGAATGATGTAGTTTCAGATATTAAAGTTCCAATTAGACAGATAGCCATTGAGAGGTTAATTCATAGTCCCTCTTTATTTTTAGATCATATAAAATATCTCACTCATGGAAAAGTTAAATATTCAGATGAACTAATTAAAATAATTTATTCTTGGATTTGGAAACCATTTGATGGAGAAGAAAAACTTCGAATTAAACCAGATGAGTATAGGAAGAGTTGGCCTGATTGGAAAATTGAAGCTTTTGAAAAAATAGTGTCCCAAGAAGCTAAAAATGCATTTAATAAAATTGGATATAATCTATAGAAAGCCTCTAATTTGAGACTAATTTATTTACATAGTCATTTCTTGTTTCAAAAATTCTGCCTAAATTTAATTTAATACTTTCTTGTATTAGACCTGGGAAATCACGACTTAAAATTGATAAAATGTTTAAATAATGAGAAACTGAAAGATGGTCTTTATGTTTTCCACTTTCACCTGATCTAAAATGGGCTCCAGAACCAAACATTTTTTTTCTGACAAGTCTCATTGTTTCTAAAGATGTTGTCTTTATCATTTCATCTACTGCTCTCTTGTCACTTTTTTCACCTATAAAATTTGCAATTTGAAGTATTGTGCTTTCTTTTTTGTAAACCATTTCTTCAAAGTCTATTATTAAACACTCATTATTTTTTTTATAGTTAATAAAAGACTCTATTTGTATAATACTGTCTTTTATTCCTGGATATGTAAATTTATTTGAATATATTCCATTTATAATCATGGTTAATACATCAGATTTTTCAAATTTTTTTAAAAATTGATCACTTTTTGTTGCATGCCCAATTTCTGCATCAACATCGTTAACAAAATGAAAGTATTGTGCTACTACTAAATCAAATATGTTTCTTGTTAAAAGTATAACTTTAGCATTCTCTTTTTTAATTCTTTGAATAACATCATCTGACAAAATATTATGATAAATAAAGAACTTATTATCTTCAAATATAATAGGATCTGCACTACCATATATTGGTGGAGTTGACATAGGTACTATGTGGGCTTTAAGTCCACTAATTTGCTCTATCAAAGACTCTATCAATTTTGTTCCAGACTTAAATAAAGTGCTAACAAAAATTTTTTGATTTTTTTTCATTAAAAATTTGATGTATCTACACAGTTTTTATTTTTTTTACCATACTAAAATTTAGGATTTTGTTTTATTTCTTATATTAATATAATAGAAAGAACATTTAATTATTGACCTGAATACATATGAAAGATTTAATCCAAAAAATAAAAGAGCAAA
>MDSZ01005536.1_pt1 | contig 14075 bp, 11 predicted proteins | sample 811201 | NCBI WGS metagenome assembly MDSZ01 (sample SAMN05326647, study PRJNA326480) | marine metagenome | isolation source: seawater | place: Indian Ocean: North | collected 2010
ACTGAAGAGAGAATTTAGACAGGGTAGCGTTGTAGTTTCAAAGTTCTTATAACTCACAAGCATAATGCTCGTCGACGGCGCTTTCTGTTTTTGATTCCCTGATTCGTCTATTCTCATGGGCTTATGATTAGTAAACAACCTTGACTGCGGTTGGATAACGGTCTATTTCCCGTTGGTCAAGGAGAGGTTGATCGTCTTGTGAAAGGAATCATATTGGCTGGTGGAGCAGGTACACGATTGTACCCCACGACACAAGTGGCCAGCAAGCAATTGCAACCGGTTTATGATAAGCCAATGGTTTATTACCCTCTGTCTACTCTGCTGGAAAATGGTATAAATGAACTAGCCCTAATTTCTACACCTCAGGATCTGCCAAGGTTTCGCGAATTATTGGGAACTGGAAACCAGTGGGGGGCCTCCATAAAGTATTTTGAACAACCTAAACCTGAAGGGATTGCACAGGCCTTTATCATTGCTCAAGATTTTATTGGCAGCGATTCGGTAACTCTGATTTTGGGCGATAACATCTTCTATGGGGCAGGGCAGTTCAATAAAGCTTTTGCAGACCATGAAGTTGGGGCGATGGTTTTTGCTTATCGTGTGAATGATCCAGCACGGTACGGAGTGGTGGAGTTTGGTAATGATGGGAAGGTTATTTCCATTGAGGAGAAACCAAAATTGCCAAAAAGTTCCTATGCGGTACCGGGCTTTTACATGTTTGATTCGCGAGTGACGGAGTATGCGAAAAAACTGAAGCCTAGTGCTCGAGGAGAACTGGAAATTACCGATCTTATATCGAGATATTTAGAGGTTGGTCAACTCAATGCACAAGTTCTTCGCCGTGGAGTAGCGTGGCTGGATTCAGGAACCAGTCAAAGTTTGCACGAATCCGCAGCTTTTGTGCAGACGATGGAAAAGCGACAAGGAATAAAAATGGGATGCCCGGAGGAAGCAGCCTTAACAGCAGGATTAATCTCATTGGCGGAATTTGACAGAGCACTAGATGGTTTGCCAGACTGTGAGTATAAGGACTATCTGCGTGAAATATCTACGGAGAACTACCGGCTCTCACAACAAAGTTTATCCTAAATTATAATGGATGCTCAGAGAGTATTAGTTACCGGTGGTGCTGGGTTTATAGGTTGTCATCTTGTTAAGGCCTTGCTCGAGAAAGAATTGGTAAGTTCAGTTATCGTATATGATGCACTTACCTATGCTGGGCATTTAGCCAATCTCTCTGAAGTGAAGGATCATCCTAAATTTAAATTTGTTCAGGGAGATATTCGCGATATAGCTAAAGTTGAGGATATCCTTTCTTCCAACCAATGCAACCAAGTCTACCATTTAGCCGCCGAATCCCATGTAGACCGCTCGATTACTGGCCCAGCTGAATTTGTGGAGACTAACGTATTGGGGACTTTTAATTTATTGGAAACCTGCCGGAATTTATGGGCTGATTTAGACGGGTGTCGGTTTCTGCATGTTTCGACAGATGAGGTTTATGGAGCCCTTGGAGAAACTGGGTGTTTTGACGAACAGACTCCTTATGATCCACGCTCACCATATTCAGCGAGTAAAGCCAGTTCAGATCATCTGGCTCGTTCTTATTTTCATACATTTCAATTCCCTGTTTTGATTACTCATTGTTCTAATAACTTTGGGTCATATCAACATCCTGAAAAACTAATCCCTAAAACTATCAGCCGAATTATGGCTGGTGAAATAATTCCTGTATATGGAGATGGAAGTAATGTTCGGGATTGGATATATGTGGAAGATCATGTTTTGGCTCTAATTCTGGTCATGGAACAAGGGAGATTGGGGGAGACATATGACATAGGTGGAGGCAATGAAGAATCAAATCTTAATTTAGTGAATTGTATTTGTGATGAGATCGATAAACTTTTGGATAAAGAAGTGGGGCATTCGCGTAAGCTAATTGAGTTTGTTGCTGATCGATTGGGTCATGATTTTCGTTATGCAATTAATTCACAAAAAATATCAAAGCAGTTGGGTTGGGCACCCCAAAGTAGATTCAAATCGGCTCTGAATAACACAATTCAGTGGTATTTGGAAAATCGGAATTGGGTGCGGTGTTTGCAAAAAAAGAAAGGTGATATATATGGGAAATAAAGTTTCAGTTTTTATCTTGGCCTATAATTCTGAGGACCGTATTGAGCGTGCGGTAAAAAGTGTTTTGTGGGCAGATGAAGTGGTAGTGGTTGATTCTTTCAGTGAGGATCGCACTGCGGAAATTGCCGAGAGGCTCGGAGCCAAAGTAGTACAGGTCAAGTTCGAGGGCTTTGGGAAATTACGGTTGGCTGGGATTGAGCATACTACGCATGACTGGATTTTTAGTCTTGATTCAGATGAGGAATGCACTTCTAAAGCGGAGAAGGAAATCAGGGAGATTATCAACTCCGAGAATCCTAAAGAGGCATATCATACACCAAGGCAGAATATCTTTATGGGGCAACCTATACGGTTTAGTGGCTGGTATCCGGACTACCGCCAGCCGCAGCTTTTTCAACGCGGGAAGATGACCTATCCGGCTGAAGAGCTTGTCCACGAAGGCTACAGATTGGACGGTCGATTGGGGTATATGAAGTGTGATATTTTACAGGAACCATTTTGGACTTTGTCAGAAGTTTTGGATAAGTGTAATAGATATTCAAGTCTTGGGGCTGAAGAGCTTGCCCAAAAAGGTCGTTCTGGTGGAGTTTTCATTGGGCTAGGTCATGGGATTGCGCACTTTATTCAAATCTATTTTTTAAAATTGGGCGTTCTAGATGGCGGACCAGGCTTAATGATAGCTATATGTAAAGGTTTAGGATCTTTTATGAAATACTCCAAACTCGGGGAACTAAACCGAAAACAATAAGCTGTGAATTAAATGCTTAGCATATAAGGAAGTGCGCCCGCTCCTGCATATTATTGAACCCACATTGTCTAACTATTCAGGGCATTGCTATCATCATGCGAGTGCTTTGATTGGGGCTAATGAGTTTTTTGACATTAAGGTTTGGATGGATAAATCCGGTAGTGGCTTATTTAAGGGGTATGACTGTGAAGAAAAAAATATTTTTAATAGGCGATTCAGAAAATTTCAATTGGGCTTTTGTTATGCAAGTTGCCTGAAAAGAGGAGGCACAATATTTATTCCGACTGCAGGGCAACTAGACATGGCATGGATGGATACACTAATGCGACTGCCCGCCTATCAGAAGAAAAAAAATGATATCGTTTTTCACTTCCACCAATTTAAACAAACCCCGTCCAAATTAAGCCGACTTAGAGCATGGGCTAGGAGGAATAAGCGATGGAGGATTTTGGCGACTACAAAACGACTATTGGACCCTTTTCGTGAATCAGGTTTTGAAAATTGTGAGGTGGCATATTATCCGGCATCCGGCATCCACAAAGATGTGATTAATCAAATGACGGAATCTGAGCCTCATTTGCTCTATGCTGGGGCCGCCAGAGCAGACAAGGGCTTTAGTACAGTTGTTAAATATCTTTTATATTTGGACACTTTGAATCTGAAATGGCCGGCGTATATACAGTGTGCTGCTTCAGGCAACAAAAGCGAAGGAGAATTGGATTCTGTTTGTCAAGACAGTTTAATCCAATTGAAAGCACAATTACCATCATTCGTTCACTTAAAAGAAATGGCGCTCACTGCAAGTGAATTTCGCAGTCAATTTCAAGGGGCGATTTGCCTGTTGCTATACGATCCAGTAGCCTACCGCGATAAATTTAGCGCGGTAGCATTAGAAGCGATGCAATGTGGAGCACCCATTATTACTATCAAAGATACATGGATGGGAGATCTGGTGTCATTTTATGGCTCAGGAGAGTTAGTTGATGGAAATAAAATTGAAGAACTGCATTCTGCGGTAAAGAAGGTGCGGTCTAATTACAGAGATTATCGAGAGCGTGCAATTGCTGCAGGAAAAAAATTGGCGGTTATACATCAGCCTAGAAATACACTTAAACTCTTATCATCAGGTATAAGTCAATAGTAATTTTATATAAGGACTAGAGACGGGTTAATTTGTTGTAAATTTTATAATATATTTAATATGCGAGTCGTTCAAGTAGTACGTAATTTTTCCACGACCGGTGGGATGGAGGATTATGTTTGGCGTCTGACAAATAGTTTAGTGGCTCAAGGTGTTGAGGTGAAAGTTGTGTGCGAACGATGTGATGCTGATGTGCCGGATGGAGTTTCTGTAAGCTTTGTTTCTCAAAGCCTTCGGGGCCCTCGCTGGTTCCGATCTCATGGATTTTCCAATCAATTGAAGAAGTGGCGTAATCGTCACTTAAGGTCAAATGACATCATTCACTCCCACGAATTTATTGGTGAAGCAGATCTACTGACATTTCACACAACCATTCATGGATATGGAGAACGTTCCTGGTTAAAACGTATGGATCCATCTTGGCATTTCAACCAATGGTTGGAGAAAAAGGCAGTTTGTTCCTCTAGACTAAAGTTCTTAATACCTGTGTCAGATATGCTAAGAAACCAACTTGATGACAATTATCGCGGAATTAAGAATGTTTTGAGTTCTGCTATTACCCCTGGAGTAATTAGGCCTAAATGTGAAGTGAGGTCTGCAAATGATTCGTACCCTCATGTTTTGGGTTTCATAGGCAGAGAGTGGGAAAGGAAAGGACTGAAACTTGTTTTTGAAATTTTCAGGTATCTTGTTAAAAAAAACCCGCATTTAAAATTGGTGATTGCGGGTGTCGATTTTGAGGAATTGAAGCCTTTCGTGGCAGGATTAGAGTCTCAGTTAGATATAATGGGATGGGTTCAAGATAAGGTCTCATTTTATGAAAAAATAGATATCCTTTTACACCCAGCAAGGCTTGAAGCCTTTGGGATGGTTGTTACCGAGTCATTAGCCTGTGGAATCCCTGTTTTGGTATCAGATCAAGTGGGGGCTGCTTCGGAGGTAAAAGAAGAACAAGGGCTAGTATTGCCCTTGAAAAGTTCCATCTCAGAATGGGGGAACGCGGCGAATATCCTATTAAAACAACATTCTAAAACTAGTCTGGTATATGATAGAAGCTGGGATCAAGTAGCATTGGAGTATCAGGAGTTGTACGCAAAGGCGTCTTCGGTAAATGAGTGAAACCAAGCAACATTGGTTAATTATTGCGCATTGTTTTAATATGGATGGTCGCGCTGCAAGTCGTGTTGTAACAGATAGAGTATCCTTATTTTTAAAACATAACATTGAACCCATAATTGTTAGTGCGGCTACAGGGTCAAAGCTTGAGCAGTTCCAGCATTATCAGGTTATCTCATTTGCTCCTTCGGGTTTAAGATTTGAAATGAGGCACATGTTGGCGAAAAGTAGATGGGTTAGGATTATTCTTAATATTTTGATTTCTCCATTTTATTGGATCGAACGGTTGATTATCCGCTTGGATAGTCAATGGTCGTGGTTTGTTTCGGCTTATATCAAAGGGTCGAAGTTAGTTAGTGAAAAAAATATCTCTGTTGTATATAGCTCAGGAGGAGCAATAAGTGCGCACATTGCGGCATTGTTTATAAAACGAAAATATTCCTGTGTTTGGATTGCTGAATTCCATGATCCCATCGGATTAAGAGAAATAAAATATCGAGGTCGATCCAGAAGTGTGTATGACTGGTTGGAACAAAAAATTTGTGATTCTGCAGATCACCTCTTATTCACGACAAAGGCAGCTAAGGCTCTTGCAAGAGAAAGGTATGAAGTAAAAGGTGAGCTTCACACTGTATATGCTGGTGTTAACCCAGTAGCGAAAAAGTTCCCTTCAGAGGGAAAAACTGACGGAGCCTGCGTCATTACGCATATCGGAAGCTTAGCGGGCAGAAGAAATTTGAAATGTTTAATGCGGGCATTAGAGTTGATCTATAGCAAGCGCAAAGAAATTGGTATTTATATAAAATTATACGGTACAGTTGAAAGTTCTGTCAGGGCTGATGTAGCGAAGAGCCCACTCGAGCATTTAGTTCAGTTTAAGGGAACCGTGCAGGGCTCTAAAGTCGGGCAAATAATGGCTGAAAGTGATTTATTGTTGCTCATTCATGGCGAGCAGGAAATCGTTGCGCAAACAACTATCCCTTCAAAAGTATTCGAATATCTTCATTCATCGCGTCCAATTTTTGCACTTGTACAGGACAACCATGAATTATACGAGATACTAAGCAGTGCGGGGGCATATGTGGCTGACGCATTGGATATAGAGGATATTGCCCGTGTTTTAGACATTTGTTTACAGGATTACGAATCCCAAAATCTACGCACTGTATCAGCCGGAGCCTTTTCAGCCACAGGGGCTGTTCGTAAAATAGTGAACATTGTACACAGCACATAGTCTACTAAGATGCCGATTAAAGCTGCCATAATATTAGGAACACGCCCTGAACTGATTAAATTTGCACCCGTGATTACTGCGATGCGGGAAAATCCAAAGTTTGAGCCTTTCGTTTTGTCAACAGGGCAGCATAGAGAAATGCTAGATCAGGCGATGAGTATGTTCGGTATTGTCGCCGATTTAGATTTGGATTTGATGAGGCCCAATCAATCACTGACTGGAGTCTTACAGGCATCAATAGAGGGTATTGGGAATACTTTAGTTAGAGAGAATCCAGATGTGGTCCTAGTTCAAGGTGATACAACCACCGCTTTGAGTGGTGCTCAAGTCGGATATTTTATGGGTATACCTGTTGGCCATGTAGAAGCAGGTTTGCGAAGCGGAAACATTAATGCGCCATTTCCCGAGGAAATGAATAGGATTCTAATTAGCAGATTAGCTAAGTGGCACTTTGCTCCCACAGAGTTGGCGCGTGACAACTTGCTGGCTGAATCAGTTTCCAGTGAAGCAATTCATATTACGGGTAACACCGTCGTTGATTCATTGAAGGAATTGACTCTTCATAGAGCTCGAGAGGTAAAAAATAAAAAGGCAGATAAAATAATCTCAAAAGGCAGTCGCTTGATTTTGGTAACTTTGCATCGGAGAGAAAGCTTCGGTGGCCCTATTGAAGGTATATGTCAGGCTCTCGCAGAAATCGTTAATGAAAATCAGAATGTTGAGCTATTATTCCCCGTTCATTTAAATCCAAAAGTTAGAGAAGTTGTTAATCGAATATTGGGTGGGAACAAAAGGGTTCACCTCACAGATCCCTTAGATTATGTGGAGTTTATCGGGGCGCTGCGCAGTGCGTATTTTGTAATCACCGATTCTGGAGGAGTTCAGGAAGAAGCTCCTATATTTGGGGTTCCAGTATTGTTAGTAAGGGAAACAACCGAACGTATAGAAGGAGTAGATGCTGGGGTGGTGTATAAGGTCGGTTTCAACCCAGAAAACTTACTATCTATTTCTAACAGGTTACTAGCAAACCCAGATATACATCTCAAAATGAGTAAACAAACCGAATTGTATGGCGATGGAAATGCAGCAGATCGAATTGTCGAAATACTATCGCAATCATTGTAGTTCTATTTATAATCATTCACGGGCATTTATGAATTCATCTTTAAAGTTGGTAGATATCTGATTTAGTTTGCTCTTTGCTTGAAACAGGATATGTCAACGATAAGCAACATTCTCTCTGTTCTTAATTTTGGATGGCCATTTTTGAAGCCCTATTGGGTCAGATTGATAGCGGGGATAATTCTGGGGGTTACTTTCGGCTTGTTTAACGCTTCTTTTGTTTGGGGGTCAAAAACGCTATTTGAAAGATTAGATCCGAATGTTACTACGCAAACGGAGAATACCCTCAAGATTGATTTAAACGAAAGTCATTTTGGTGCGTTTGTAGGACCTGTCAAGGCGAGCATAGATACATATGTAAAAAACTGGCTGCCAAAGGCTGGAGAAGAGATAAGTGGAAAACAAATTCTGGGAGGCTTACTTTTTTTGCCAATACTGGTGGGTCTTAGGAGTGGCATTGGTTACTCAAGTGTATATTTATTCGGGTGGGTAACACAACAAGCAGTTAGGGACATTCGGATGGGAACCCACGCCCGCCTTCAAAAGTTATCACTAGATTATTATCAATCAAAAAGTGTTGGTGAGTTTACGGTGTTGTTAAATCGTGCGACGACCGCTTTACGGCATTGCTTGTCATACGGAATCGCAGATTCAATCAAGGAACCATTTACAATAATTGGTATAGTAATTGCATTGTTCATACTCGATTGGGAGCTTGCATTATTCGGAGTTTTCTTTGCTCCTCTAAGTATAATTCCAATTGCCATTATTGGGAAAAAGCTGAAAAAAGTGGCACGTGTAGAATATTTTACAGGCACTGAACAGGACAGCTTGATGGTAGAAATCTATTCGAATATGAGAACGATTAAGGCATTTAGCCTTGAATCGAGGCAACTGGATCGGCTTCAGGATATCTACGAAAAACTTGTTCGTGCAGGAATGAAAGGCATTCAAGCTCGCCATATTCAGAATCCGATTATTGAATTACTAAGTATGATTGGCGCAGGGGTAATTATTATTTTTGTGTTTTATACGGAGAAATCCGTGCCGCAGATAGTCGGGTTTCTTACGGGTATGATTTTACTTTATCAGCCGATTAAGAAACTGGGGGGGATCAATCAGTATTTTCAAGAAGCCTCGGTAGGGGTTGAGGTGCTTCAGAAAGTGTTTGATCAAGAGCCAACCGTAAAGGAAGACGCCGCCGCTTTTGAATCAAAGGAATTTAGTGAGAAAATTAAATTTGATCGGGTGGAATTTTCTTATGGGGATGAGGTGGTTTTACAGGAGTTTGATTTGTCGGTGCCTAAGGGTATGAAGCTGGGGGTGGTGGGCGAGAGCGGGGCAGGAAAGAGCACGTTAGTGAGTTTGTTGCTGCGTTTTTATGATCCGACGAAGGGGCGGGTGACAATTGATGGGGCGGATATTCGGGATATTACATTTGAGAGTTTGCGCGGGCAGATGGCATTAGTGAGCCAAGAGGTGGTGATCTTTGACCAGACAGTGGCAGAGAATATTGCCTGTGGAAAAATTGATGCGTCTAGGGAAGAAATTGTGGAAGCTGCGAGGGCAGCTAATGCGCATGCGTTTATTGAAGCACTACCAGAAGGATATGATACGCCATTAGGGGAACAGGGGACCCGGCTCTCGGGAGGGCAACGGCAACGAATTGCCATTGCCAGAGCATTTGTCAGACAGGCCCCCATTCTCATCTTAGACGAGGCTACTGCAGCTTTAGATTCGAAGGCGGAGGCCGAAGTGCAGGGAGCGATAGATCGATTAGAAGAGGGACGTACTGTGGTTTGTGTGGCTCATCGGCTTTCAACCTTGCGAAGAATGGATAGGGTTATCGTTCTGGAACAAGGTCGCGTGGTGGAATCAGGGAGCTTTGAGGAATTATTAGAAGCCGGTGGAACTTTTTCTGAAATGGCGGCCAAACAGGGCTTGAAAACATCCCATTAGTTTGAATTTCGGTAACCTTGGGGATTTTTTTTCATCCAAGCCCACGCACTTTCGATTATAGATTTGGTTGACTGGTGCTTTGCTTTCCATCCCAGCTGCGAAAATGCTTTTTGCGTTGAGGCAACAAGCTCTGGTGGTTCTCCAGCCCTAGCCGGTAATTCCTCGATCGGTATGGAATGACCCGTAATTGCCCGGCAAGTTTCAATTATTTCATGTACGGAATCACCCTTGCCTCTGCCCAAATTATAGTCCCCTTTTATTCCTGGCTTTAGAGCCAAAATGTGTGCCGAAGCCAAGTCTTCAACATGGATATAGTCTCTGATACACGTGCCATCTAGTGTGGGATGCCTGGTTCCGTATATGGAAAGGTGATCCAGTTGCCCCATTGCAACTTGCAGCAGCCTCGGAATTAAGTGAGTCTCAGGTTCATGGAACTCTCCATAATTTTTTGATGCGCCTGCCGCATTAAAATACCTGAAAATGACCGACTCCATTCCACTTTGCATAGCATGTGAAAGCAACATTCGCTCAAATGCCAACTTGGATTCTCCATATGGATGTGTGGGAATTTGAGGGATAGATTCGGTAATCGGGGTCTGTGACGGGATACCGTAAGTTGCGCAGGTAGAACTAAATATGAACTTGCGTACATTATGTCTTTTTGCACATTCGAGCAAAGTAAACCCATTAATGGTGTTATTTCTGAAGTAAACGAGTGGTTTTTCAATAGACTCACCCACCAAGGTGCTTCCTGCAAAATGGAGTACCGCGTCCGGAAGGCATGCTTCAAAGATTTCGTCCAATTTCTTGCTGCAACCGATATTTCCCTGAAAAAAACGGGCGTCTTTTGATACTGCTTCACGATGGCCGGTTATTAGGTTATCTATGACGGTTACCTGGTAGCCCTCAGAAATGAGTTTTTCGACGCAGATGCTGCCGATATAACCGGCTCCTCCCGTGACTAGGATGGACCTTATAGTCATATAAACGCGTGATATAGGTAGTTCGTTAGAAACAGTTTGCGATCTGAGAGTATAGAATAACCCATCATGCTTCGAGTTCTAAAGAGCAACTGTCCTCAAAAACACGTTAAGAATTTGAGGAGTATGAACTTATGATGCAACAGCAGTAGGTGATTGGATAATCGGCTGATATTGGACGCCCAAAAGAGTATGCAGCTTTGCATTCATAATAGTCATGTTTGGGAAACGGTCTTTGGGCTGGAAGGCGAGGCACTGATGGATGAGTTGGCTCAATCCAACGGGTACCTGTGGGTTATGAAGATGGGCAGGTTTAAACGAGTATTTTTCATTCAACTGATTACGGCGTGATTCGTCAGGGGTTCGGCCCCCAAAAGGTCGTAATTTGGTGAGTAGCTCATAGGCTGTAGCTCCCCAAGAGTAAATGTCTGCACGATGATCTGTTTCTTTACCCATTAGCTGTTCTGGAGCCATATAGGCCGGAGTGCCGGAAACCTTAGGATATTTTTTGGGTTTGCGGGGAAACGATTGAGCTGTGTCAAAATCGAGTAAGCTTACATGCCCATTCAGGGAAACTATGATGTTTTCGGGTTTGTAATCCAGATGAATCCAGCCTCGGTCATGTAGATGGTTAAGGCCATCAGCCATCTGAATTAGAACGTCTGCAACATTGTCAACCAACTCGAGCCCACGCGACAAGACTGCTTTTAGATCTGCCCCTTGAACGTACTGGAGTACCATGTAAGGTGTTTTATCGGCCTTCCCATGGTTAATGAATCGAATAATGTTGGGATGTGGAGAAAGTTTTTGGTGAACTTTTAGCCCAGCTTTAAAGAGCTTCGGCGCACTAGAGCTAGTTAGTCCACTGCTCCGGAGCTTTCTAACTGCAACTACGTTTTCAAACTCGTCAGTCGCCATCCAGATCTCGGTGATGCCACCTTGAGCTATACACTCATGTAATAGAAAATTTCCAAATCTTTTTGCCAATTATAACCCTCTCTCCGCGAAGTCAAATCTGCTCATCTATGCAAAATAACGCTAAAATATTAAAAATAAGAAAAACTTAGACAAATATGTTTAAATTGCCGTTTTTTCTGCGCACCTAGTAGAAGATAAGAGTAAAAATCCAGCTAATTTGTCAACTCAAAGCCAATCTTGTGGATAATATTTCAATTTTACTGAAAATTGCGTTAATACCCTGTAACTTTGGCCTTTGATTTGCTGTTAATAACGTGGGAAAAAGGAATATGTTAAGGGAGGCAAAAGCCAGATTCTATTTTGTTGGCGGCTTGGCGGTTATTGTCGCCTTGTTTGCATTGGGCTGTGCTGCCGCCAAGTATCGTGAGGCTGCTGATAAGGAGGTATATCAAATTTTGTCCGAACGTCATGAACATGTCTTCGGTCAGCCTCACAACTATTCCATAGATACTGAATATTCAAAACGCAAACCAACAGATGTGAATGGCAGTGAGCTAATCCTCGACCGTGCTCGGGGAAGCAAGGTGCGGCTAATCACGCTTCCTGAAGCATTGGAAATAGCAGTCAAATCGAATCGCTCTTATCAGGATAATCGCGAGGAACTATACAAGAAAGCTTTGAGCCTAACAGAAACCCGTCACAATTTTTCTTTCCAATTTACTAGTGCAAGTGCCGATATAGGAATAAAGCGAAATTCGGATGGAACACAGGATCCGGCTACATCTTCAGCCAATATTGGGTTAACCAAAAAAATCTGGAAAACCGGAGGCCAAATCACAGCTTCATTAGCTAATGATTTAGTACTCTACATTAACGGTAAACCTAAAGTGCCTGATTTGACCTTAAAACTTACCCAGCCATTGTTGCGCGGTGCAGGGGCAGATGTTGCTGCAGAGGTTCTAAAGCTGGCTGAGCGTCAAGTGGTATATCAAGTGCGCGACTTTAGCCATTACCAGAAGACTTTCGCCCTTAACGTGGTCAATGATTACCTCGACCTTTTACAGCAAGCAGATAGTATGCGTATTTCCTATAATAGTTATACGAACTCAATATTTTTCCGTACTGAAATAGAAGCCCGTGCGGATGCTGGTTTGTTAGCGGAGTTTGATGTCAAACAGGCCAAGAAAGATGAATACGACGCTAAGTTGAGCTATATTGGATCAACCAATTCTTTCCAGAATTCATTGGATAATTTCAAACAAGAACTTTCGCTGCCACAAGGAACATCGATCCAGCTTGATTTTAAGGTTTTGGAGCAAATAAATAAGTTAGGGCTACCTCAGGTTCCTATTAATGATTTAACCGGGTACAGCATGGCTATCACTAACCGGCTCGATTTTCTTAATCATATTGACCGGTTTGAGGATGCCAAGCGCTCAGTCAAGGTTGCTCGAAATAGTTTACTTCCCGGTTTAACTTTTGAAGCTGAGGCCAAACTAAAGGATCAACTTTATGATTCTTTTGATCCAAACGAATACGACTCTACTATAAAATTGAAGCTTGATCTTCCAATATCCAAAGTTAGTGAGCGCAATGCATATCGCAAAAGTATCATCACTTTTGAGAAGCAATTGCGTACTCTAGCAACTCAGCTCGACACTTTAAGGAAGGGTGTTCGAGCAGATGTCCGCAATCTTGCTCGTCAAAGGGCTTATTATTATACACAGCTTGCGAAGCAGAAAAACGCTGAGGAGAACTTGCTGGCTACTCGGGAACGTTTACGGCTGGGGTTTCCGGGAGTACGTACTCAAGATATTATTAGAGCCCGAAACAGCCTTACTTCTGCCCAGCAGGCGGTTTCTAGGGCGATTGTAGACTATCATAAAACCCGCTTGAAGCTTCGCAAAGACGTGGGTATTTTAGACACGACACAGAAAGAATTTTGGCTCAAGACCAATGCAACTTCAGGTAGACAACCTGACCCAGCCCCGGATCAACAGGACCAAGAGGTAATACCGCCAAATCAAATTTTAGGAGATTAACATGAGAAAAAAGAACAGATCCAAAAAGGTTAATTCTGCGGCATCAGTTACTAATCAACAAGGTAGGGGGGGCTTCGCGATTGCGAAACTACTTGGCGTTTTGATTCTGTTCGGCGTTGTGGGTGGTGGTGTCTGGGGTGCTAAACATTATCTCAACAAGGAGAAGGAAAAGGTTCGCAAGGAGGTTTATCATGTCGCTAAAAAAGCTGATTTCCTCGTAACAGTGCCATTGACCGGCCAGTTGAAGTCTACTGATGTAGAAGAGCTCAAGTGTGAATTGGAAGGTTCAACCACTATTGAAACGATTGTGGAAGAAGGGACTAAGGTAAAAGGTCCTGTCACTTATATTGTTAAATTGGAGGACACAATAGAGTCCATATCAAAATATCATGATAAGGATTTGCTGTGTATAAAGCAGTTGAATAAGGACCTTAAGCTGGACTGGAAAAAATTGGAGGCTGGTACCGAGATTCAAATCCCCGGTGATTTACTTGTTGAGCTGGATCCTCTGAGCCTGAAGGAGCGCATTAATTCCCAAGAGATTGCGGTACAACGATCCGAAAACAATTTGATGCGTGCTAAGGGCAATAAGGAGACGCTCGTGCTTGCCTCAGAACTTGCTCTTAAGGTGGCTCAGAATAACTACACTAATGCTTTAATGGATCTGGATAAGTTAAAGAAT